>OLLH01000003.1_pt1 | contig 25440 bp, 19 predicted proteins | sample 1604451 | NCBI WGS metagenome assembly OLLH01 (sample SAMEA104055714, study PRJEB20765) | soil metagenome | isolation source: soil
ATTTTGTATTGTTCATGCTAATGTAATGAATTATTCTTATAATATTTCTCAAAGATCGTCAAAAGGGCTTTTAATTTGTGCAATCCCATCTGGTCGGGAATGTGCCGTGAAACAATAGACCCGGAAGTTTGTTGTATGCTGTATAAGAGATCTGAAATTAATAAAAGAATTTAAATCGCATTCGTCGAAGGTAAGTATTCATTAAACTCATTCAGTAACCAACAACCCAAATTGTGTAAAGTGGTGCTTGAAATGTTTTTGATGAAAAATAATCCATTCCTGTTTTGTTAGTTCACCGTATATTGGGTTCATTGGTTTGAGGCCGTCGTGCCCTTCAAAATAGGTAAGAAAATCCTGGATCTCATTTAACAATGCAATTTTTGCTGCATCGAGATTTATTAATTTTAATTCTTGTAAAACAGCAGGACCCGGGTTTGGTTTTATATTTTTTTGAAATGGCTGAGGTCCAAATAAAAAATTTCTTCTCGACTCCAATTGTTCTATTGGAGTTATGCGGTTAACAGCTCTTTTACCATTCGATAATCTCATCGTTCCTGCCAGATGTTCTACCATGTGTTGAGCTGTCATGATACCCCATTTAGGCGCTGTTTCTTCTGATAAATTAGTTAACAAAGTGGGTGTTTCAACAGTTAAAAATTGTTCTAGTTGGGAAGTGACTGGCATCATCGTAGATTTTTTTTAATTAATATCAGATCAAAGATAATGTATCTCATAAAAAAAAAAAGATAATGTTATAAACATCTTTTAAAATAAATTGATTCAATATTAATTCGATACAATATTTAACTTTGCATTTATATGCATCGAATAATAAAAGTATTTATCACGCTGATTTTTCTGCTTGTTGCACCTCTTGCATTTTGTCAAATGTTTGACGTGTCTAAGCTACATGCGAAAGAATTAAAAATTAAAAAAGTTAGTTTTTTTCATGTTGATGAGCTCGAAGAAGATCATCTTTTTGACACGTTAGGAAATCTGACAGAATCAAAATTTCATCTTTCGATATATGCAAAACGTCTTCGGAAATATAACAGCCGGGGGAAATTAATCGAAGATATAGAGTATGATGATAATGACAGTATATTGGATAGATGCATCTTACATTACAATAAAAAAGAATTGCCTGTAGCCGTTTTTCTTTACAATGCCAAAGACAGCATTCTCCATACTGACAGTTCCAGATATACCAAGGATGGCCGGGAGAAAGAATTTATTCGATACAATAGTAAAGGAAATGTAAAATATGCTTTCCTGTTTCGGTATGATAAACAGGGAAAAATAGTATCAAAAAAAGAAGTTAACAGGCAGAAACAATTAGAATTCAGAACGGTTTTTAAATACAATACGAATAACCGTTTAGTGGAAGAAATAACCTACGATGCCTTAGGAAAAATGGATGTAAAATGGGAAACAAATTATGATGAAAAAGGGAATGAAATAAAAACTTTCTGCACAGGAGATTGCCCGGATGGAGGGGGCTGGATTAATAAATACAATAATGAAAATCAGATTGTAGAATATATAGAGTTAAACGAGAATGGTACTGTTAGCGGAGTGTTTCAGTATACGTATGACGAGAGAGGAAATAAAACCGAAATTACTTTGATGAATTCTTTAGGCGGAATTATTGAAACTCAGAAACTAAAATACAACGACCGAAACCTGATGATTGAAAAGGTGAAAAATGGAGAGGATGTATATCGGGCGGAGTACGAGTATTATTAATTTGAAAATTGGATTAGCTCTTCATTTTGTTGCATGTTAATTTCCTTGAATACATTTTCAAATTAACTCATTTTCAAATTTTCAAATTGGATTTTTACTCAACAACAGCCGAAATTCCTCGATCCGCCAGGGCATCGCACAAAGGTTGCAGCTTTTTAAAAGTACCCGTTTTAACCGAGCATTTTCCTTTATAATGAATAATATGAGTGCATTGCTCTGCTTGTTCCCGCTCGTGCTTACATACAGTTACAAGCGATTCAATCATGAAATCGAATGTATTTACATCGTCATTGTAAACAATCAGATTTCGTTCCCGTTGCGTGACCGCAACAGTTTCTGTTTTCTTTTGGGTTTTAGTATGTTTTGATTCTACTAGTTTCATGACCTTTAATATTAAAAATTTCTATCTATTTAATAAGCCCTTTGCTTCCTCTATGGAAATTTGTTTATCTCCATCAAAGGCTACTAAAAATGCATCTTTCAGTCCTAACTCCACCACTTCTCTTTTTAACTTTTGAGCAGCGTCTAAATCTTTAAAAGAACCGGCGTAAAAAGTAGTAAGACCATTGTTTGTTTTATTTGACAATTGTTTATCTTGAATTTTCATATACATATCCACCATGTCAAATGGCACCTTGGATCTAAATGTACCCAGCTGTACTTTGAATGTCACCCCTGTAGCCTGAACAGTGGTTGCATTAGTATTCCCTGCTGATGCCTGATTTTCTATTTTTACCGGGGTAATAGTTTTCTCCAATCGTTTGCCTTCAAGGGCAGTAATTGCCTGACCTTTAAATAAGGTAATAACAAAAGCATCCGGAATATTCCCTGTAATGGTATTTTTAGCAGAATCTGCAGGACCGAAATAATTATATACACCCGAAGTATAGCGATACAAACCATTTGGAAGTTGATCGCGATTGATCGGTCGCATATTTTTAAATTTACGAGGTAGATTGGCGCTGCGATAAACACCTATCTGGACTGTATATATTAAACCATCATATTTTAAAGACTGTGTCGGAATCTCAACATTAGAAGCCGATTCGTTATTTGTAGTTGAAACGCCTGTTTGGTTATTGACGGCTAAATTACCATCATCCGTTTGATTATTGTACTTTTCAGGATAAATATTGATACTTTTTAAAACCAACATTTCTTCTTTTATAGCATTTTTTCTGGCTTGTTTTTGAGCGTTGGAATATTTCTTTACTACACCGGCTGCTTCGAATATGGGGATGCGTTTACCATTATAGAATGCTACAATAAAAGCATCTTTATAGCCCAGACTCCTGATTTCTTTTTTAACCAGATTCGATGTTTCAAAAGAAATAAATAATCCCGCAGTATATCTTGTTAAGCCATTGGCTGTTTTTTCTCCTGTGATAGGCTGAATACCTCCAAATGTATTTTGTGGTATTGGATTTTTAAAAGCGCCAATTTGCACTTTAAATATTAGGCCTTCCGGCAGAGGAACATCAAGAGGTATAGGGTTTTTATCATTATAAATTGTTTGAGAAGATGACACAAATACACTCTTTGCTTTAGCGCTGCTTTCAACTGTTACAGGATTAACAACAGGATTTATTACAGGTGCAATTGGATTGTCTGGAATTGGAGTGGGAGGAATAGGGCTAATTGTATTTTTAAGCTCGGGTATTGGTGTTATGACTTCCATTTCTTTTGTCTTCGGCTCCGTTAGAGCGGTCTTGATATCAGGGCTATTGACGCTAACAGCTTTAGCGGTATCAGTAGTGGAAGCCTTTGTAGTATTTGCAGTAACAGGATTTTCAGGAGCTGGAGTATTTGGTTTGTTAACCGTTACAATCGGTGAATTGGTTGAGATCCTTGCTTTCTTAGTTGATATATCAGAAGCTGTCGGATTCGTATTAATTGCGACAGTTGAAAGAGCGCTATCCTTTTTTGTAACAACCGGAGCTACGGGAACAAGAGCTATGCTTGGCAAAATAGTATTGGCTTCCTGTTGTTTCAATCGTGATTCTTGAGCCAAATTATTAGATATAGTGGTCAGGCTGTCTGCCACTGCCTGCTTCCTGGTTGATCGCACTGTTAACGCATCGGCTTTAGCCACCTGTAATTTTTTATCCTTTTTGCTTCTTGTTTTTTCGGCGGCTACTCTTGTTTTAATAGACTCTTCTGCATCAGCGTTTGCTTCTTTAGAATTGAGTGTAGCGCTCACTGCCGCCTCGTCTGCTAACATCTTTTTATTTTTTGCTTCAGCAAGATAAGCGCTAAATTTCGAGTAATTCGGATCAAATTTATCTAACCGGCTTGTGTCGATATTGGAAGCTTCAGCGGTTGCGGTGGTTTTTACATTAGAGGTAACGGAAGCATTGACTTTATTTGTTGTGTCAGTCTTAATTGTTCTAATATTGATAGTTTCAATTTTATCAGTTGGAAGATCTTTAGTTTTTTTTGCAGTAACAGGTGTTGCAGGACTTGCACCGGAATTGTCTATTCGCTGAGGTTCGGGAGTACTGACCGGATTAGAAATGGCAACAGGTTCGGCAGAAGTTTTTGGTGTTTTGCTAACCAGATCGTTAGATTCTTTTTGTTTGACTATCCCGATTTGAGCAATAGAATCAGATGAACTTAGTTGCTTAGTAGCCACCTTAGTTTTTTTAACAGGCTGAGAAATAGTAGTATTCGAAAGTTCTGCTTTTGGTTCTTTGTTTGGAACTATTGCAACAACTGCTTTGGCAGTATCACGACTTACAGGTGGAACAGTAGCTTCCGGATTGCTGGCAATACTTATCAATGGAGTAGTATCGTCTTTTTTGCCATTGGATTGTTCAACTTCTTTAGCTATAGATGAGCTAATTTCACTGGTTTTTACGGAGTCCTGTATCTGGTGAGCTACAGTTAAACATTGCCTGGCGCTTTTTTGCATGGACAAAGCAGTATTTTCTATATCTGCGGATTGTTGTAATATGCCTGCCCGTTCTTTTGAATTTCTAGTATTGGTTGCTTTTTCCTTCATTGAAGCAGATTGCAGCATTAAGGAATCAGACTCTTTATTTAGTCTTTCAGAATAGGCTAACTCACTTTCAGCTTCACGTTTCTTGAGGAGGGTTTTATCATTTACATTACCAGACTTAGGTTTTTTAGCCGAACTTTTCTTGTGCTTTATTTTATTGCTGAGTGCCAAGTTTCCTGCCTTGTCATTATTCAAAACAGAAGCATCCAATGCTTTTGCATTTGCAAATGCCGTATCAGACTCTTGCTGTTTTAACTGAGCTTCATCTTCTAGTCGCTTAGCCATTTGAGAGGCCATCTCTGCTTCCTTGGCCATTTTATTGGCTTCTTCTTCTAAGTCCTTAGCTCTGTTTAACTCTTGTTGTTTTTCTCCCTGATTAGATATTTTTTGAGCATTCGCCACTATCAATTGCGACTCTTGTCCTTTAGCTTTCGCCAGACTATCTCGTTGAACGGCTATATCAGAAGCGATCTCAGCGTCTTTTTTTAAACTTATAGCTTCGCTTTCTGTTTCTTTAGCATCATCATAGGCAATTTTCATAATATCATTATTGGAGATATCTCCTTTAAAATCACTTTTTTCTACATCAGGTTCGCCGGATGCAGAAGCTACTGGTGTAGTTGTCGCACCTGTGGTAGGAGGGGTAACGAAGATTATCTGACCATCTATTTCTATCGGTTTAAGTTTATCTTTATAATCTAGGTCATATTTAAACTTGCTGGAAACTTCCTCCGGTTTTATATTTTCAGCAGTCGTTTCGGATCCTGCTTTTGGTTCGAAATAACTTTTTACAATCATTTCTTCTCCTGTTGTATCTTTTTTAAGTTTAATTTCCTGTCTCATAGTCATAAATTCAGATGGAGAGGAAATAGTGATATTTTCGGAATGGGCCAGATAACCTTCAGCTTCAACCACAAAGTTATAGCGAGTGCCAGGCATTACTTTTATGAGATAATCAGCAGAAGTGGGATTGGAAGAATAGGTTCCTAACAATTCATTATTTTCTAAATTGAAAATAGATATTTTAACAGATTTTAAATTCGGTTGGTCGACAGATACGAATTGTCCTTTAATGGTAGTGTATGATGGAAGAGCCTTCTTAACTCTTATTTTATAAACTACCAGTTGTCCTGAAACGCTTTCCCTGTCAGACGCAAAATAAGCAAACTCCGGTTCAGCTGATCCTGTTGCAAAAAAAATATCATCTCCTGTAGAGTTAATAGGATAGCCCATGTTTTCCGGCTCTGACCAGGTATGAGTGTCCACGTTGTATTCAGATTTAAAGATGTCCAAACCACCCATACTATTGTGTCCTTCTGAACAAAAATATAATGTTTTACCATCTGCGTGTATGAATGGATAATCTTCCTTAAAACGAGAGTTTATAACGGGTCCTAAATTTTCAGGTTTGGACCATTCCATAGATGGAAGCTGGATGATCTTATAAATATCTTTTCCATTATTTTCATTCTCTCCATAACTTGAATAATAAACAGTTAAACTTTCTTTTGATAAATAAATGGTATTTATTTCTTGCTTTTTTTTGTCTATTTTAGATTTAAACTCCATTGGAGTCGTTAAGATTTTTCCACCCAAAGAGCTTAATTCATATCCGGAAAACAATCCTGATGCAGAGTATTCTTTTTGCTCTACCACATCAAGTGTTACCGATTCTGTATATACTTTTTTGCCATTGTTGCACATTTCAATAAGTCTGTTTACATTATTCCTTTCTATATCTGCAGCCCTGGCGAGTGTTTTATATTTTTCGAAAGCAGCAATGGCTTCATCGAAACGATAATTTAGATGATAAGACTTCCCCAAATAGTAAAAAACTTCTTCGTCAATTCCAGTAGCTTTGGAGGCAAATTCCAAATATTTTAAAGATTTACTTTTGTCTTTTTCAGCGTAAATTGCACAAGCACCGTATTTATAATTGTAGTCAGGGTTTTTAGCATCGACACTCACCAATTCAGAGTAAAGAGAAGCCGCTGCCATAAATTCTTTGTTTGCAAATAATTTTTCTGCTTGTTTTTTTAAATCAGATTCTGAAGTTTTTTGGGCATGGGCTGGAAAGGTACAGGCAAGTACTACTGTGGTGTACATAAAAATGAAAAGTGCCTTATTCCCCATAAAAGCATTAAATAGTATTAAGATATAACAAGAGTAAATTACAAAAATATGTTTTTTTATGCATTCTGATTAAATCATTTTTTGTAATCAACTTAGGATTAGCTTGTTTTCAAGAATGGGTTATTCTTTTTTCTTAAATAAATTTATTCTGCTCTCTTCTCCTCTTATAAGGCGTCTGATATTTTTTTGATGTGTAACAATAACAAGGACTGCCACAGCAATAGAAAAAATCTTAAGTGAAAGTACTTCCGGTTTAAACAATAAGAGCATAATAAAAGGAAAAGCAAGGCCAGAAACCATTGAGCTTAGGGAAATAATTTTAGTAGATAAAAAAACAATTATAAAAACAGATAGACAAATTAGGGCAGTATAAGGATGAATGGCAGAAATAATTCCTAAAAGGGTAGCAATACCTTTTCCTCCTCTAAATCCAACATAGACAGGGAAAATATGGCCAAGTAAAGCAGCAACACCGGAGGCAATCTGAAGGTTAATGAACGACTCAGAACCTTGCGGATAACTTCCAATAATATACACGAGGTTTACAGCCGACCATCCTTTAAGAATGTCTATAATTAAAACAGGAAATCCTGCTTTTCTTCCTAATACTCTAAAGGTATTTGTTGCGCCTGCATTACCACTCCCATATTCCCTTACATCTATTCCGTAAAATGCCTGACCTATCCAAACCGCACTAGGTATGGCTCCCATCAGATAAGCTCCCAGCAGGGTTATTATATTTATAGAATTTATCATAAACTATTCTGATACTTATTTTTCCGGTTCCGGTTCGCCTTCTGCTTCTCCACTATCCATTTTTTTGATAAAGTCATTTTTCTTTCTATCTGTAGAAAGCATATATGTTAAGTTATCCTTGTCTCCTTTGTTGGTTCTTTTATCCGGTTTTACTTTATTGATCTCATCATTGAATTTAGTGTTCGATGAAATTGCTTGTAACACACCTCTTTGATAATTGAAATAATACCAGGTGTTGTCCATCTCTAAATAAATATTTAATACATCTCCTCCGCGCTTACGTATCATCTCCACATTTCCTTTCAACATTTTGTTGATTTGCGTTTTAAGAATTCCTCCAACACCTATTAAACCGGTTGAACGATACGATTTTGTTTTTGTGTCCCAAACCAATTTAAGATCAGAAAGCAATAAGGAATGTTGCAGTTCAGAAGGAATTTTTTTGAATGCTCCATATAAGTTAAGTTCTGCTATGAGTTTGTCTGTTTTTTCCTTGCCTATTAACTCACTTAAACCTTTGTCATATGTCGGACTATCTGCCATAGGAGGTAGAGTAGGCATAGAGTTAATATCTTCGGCAAATACTTTTAGAGCATCATCCGAAAAGAAAAAATCAAGTGCAAGCAACAAATTTAATTTTGTTGCTTGGTCGTTCATATTATTCGTTCCGTTTCCTACAGCCTTCATTTGTATTTGTCCAAATGACACACCCAGGTTAATGGCTCCTTCACCGAACAGCACACATTTATTGTCATTAAGACTTAAATAATTACCCGGTAATAAAAGGTTTTGAAGTTTTTCTTTTGATGAAATTCTGAATTCATTGGTCGGATTATCGAATGTTAAGAAACCATCTGCTGTAGCGATATCAATATCAGAATATTTAAGTTTCTTTGTTAAAAAAGCAGAGTAGGTATGTGTAGAATCGTTTGTCAGCTCGATACCGGCAGAAAGTTTACCATTTGCTTCATCTTTTGTATCTGCAATAGGAATATAGATTGCTTTTGGATCTACTTCTGCACCAAAGCTAAACCACGTTTTTGCCAGCTCTGTACATTTCTGCACAAGCTGTGCATAACCGCTGTAAATCAGGCCTACTTTAGATGCCAGTAATTTCACCTCTCCTTTATACAGTATTTTAGGGCTCAAACTAAATTTGTCGCCTTCACCGATGCTTCCAATTGCGTATGTTTGAATGGTTGAATCGACAGCAATTTTATTGAATTTAATAGTTTGTTTTACCTTGTTAATAGGATCAATAAAATCATAATCGCCACTTCCTGAAAAGCTCTTTCTTCCGCTGATTGTTAATGATACATTGTAAAAGTTATGATATTTTAAAACACTATTGGCAACAAGTTTCGATTTGACAAAAGGTAGCATTTCTGCTTTTTTATGAATTACAACCTCGCCGCTATCCGGATAAAAGATAGCATCAGCCACATTGATAAAAGGTACTTTGTTAGCGGTAATTATATTTTCTTTAAGATTGTATTTTGCAGAAGGAGCTTTAAATCGCAATGAATCCTGTTGCGGATTGGTTGAAATAAAATCGGAACCGGCAAGATCTATATTTGTGGATTCCTTGGCTGCGGGAGCAGCAGCATCACCACCTGACGAGGACAGTTCTAAGAGTTCTGCATCCATGTACCATTTAAACTGGTCAATAAAACAGATATATTGATTTACAGGAAAGTTCACAAATGAACCCCCGCCATTAGAGGTAAATTCTGCGTAACGTTTTGTAAAATTAACATTAGCTTTTACATTTTTGGTCGAAACGGCCAGCGCTGCTTCGTTTATAGCTTTCAATCGGAAATCAGCAGTATCTGCCATAAAAGTATTTTCTTTGAAATCAAACAATTTACTTTCCGTTTCTGACTCTTCTATACTCATTATACCATTTCCAATTATGCCTGAAGGACTAAGTTCAAGTTTGCCATTCAGGAACGCCTGGGCTTCATACATTACAATTGGTTGTTCGCGTTTGTTTACATACATTTTGTCTTTATATGGCATATAATGAATATATACATCCTTCCCATTGATCCAAGGCGAATCTTTTTGTTTTTTATTAACAAAGCTTTCAGCTATTGAATTCATTGAATCCGGTAAGAAAGTAAAATCTTTTGATTTGGAGGTAGATGTTAAATAATTAAAGGTTCCGTCGCCCTTTAAGCCCTCATGACTTAGTCTGATTTTAGATATGAAAGTTGCTTTTCCTTTATATGCCTCAAGTCCTTCATTAGGAGTTTCTCTTACAAAACCTAAAGAATAATCGGGCATCAGTGAAAGTGTTTCTTTAAAATCCGGAAAAATATTAGCAGACGACAACGTTCCTTTAAAGGCAAGTCCTCTGGCTGTAAAGTTGTCCAAGCTGTCTACAGTAAATGGTTCAAGATGAAAATAAAAGTTTTCTTTCTTATACACTCCTTTTTGAACAGAGCCTTTATTATAGTAAACATACGAATCCTTATTACTATTAAAGATAGGGTAATTCGGAAATGATACTTTACCAGATTTGTTGTAAGGTTGATCTATAAGCAAGTCACCGGTAATAGCTTGAATAACACTTTTTACTTTTACTAAAGGATGTTCACCCTTTTCATCAGTTTCAGCACCTGGCACCTTTAAGCGAAGTGAATCGACATTGTTCAAAATAATTTTGAAATTGTTATAGTCAAAGAAAAACTCCTTACCGAAAATATCAAAACGTCCTGCGTGCACAACTCCTTCGAAGGTAAAATCTCTGTTCTTTTTTAATACTATCTTTCTTTTATCCGGTTGAATGTATACGCTCTGAGCATCACTTAATGCTATTTCAGCTACGCCCATAAGGGAAAGATCAAAATTTAATAAATTAAGACTGGCATTGTTATGTGGTCCGGCATTCGATAAAAATTGTATTACGTCACTGTCGGTTTTTCCGGCTTTCGCATTTATATAAAAGGATACCCTGTCTTTGATATGTATCATATTATTATCTACATCATAGGTTATAAAACCCTTATTGGATAATGAGATCATTAATAGCCGAACAGTTTCAGGAGGTAACTTCATGTACTTGGCAAGGTCATTTGCATTTACATCTGTTTTTTTATTTTTAGTAGCATACGCCTGTAACTCCACTAAAGGATTCACATCAGCTAATGCCTGAATCCGCTCGTAACGAATGCTTTTATAGTAGTTGTTGGATTCAAATGTAGCCTCACCACTTTTGGAGATCATTTTAAATGTAATCAGAGAATCTCCCAGATCCCAATTCAATTCATCAAAATACATATCAATCTGGTGATAAGAGTCGAAATAAGGACTTTTTGAAATGCCTTCGTCGTTTCCAAATAAGGAAAGTTCTTTTTTCGCAATTAAATATTTTAGTTGTACGCCGGGATGATAAATCGAATCTTCTTTATAATAAATCTTGATACCTGTGATATCAGAAGTGATTTTATCTTTTGCAATAAGATATCCTTTAGAAGACGTAACGATAAATGGTTTTTTATCACGGTAAAATGTTAAGAAAGCATCTTCTTTTTTACTTCCTTCACCAAATACCTTATTTCCCTTCATGGAAAATCCACCCATATAATCAATTCCATCAAATATTTGTTTGATAGCAAGTCTCTTAGCGTAAGAATCAAATCGTGGATAGCTGGCATTCTCCAGAGTGGAATTCGCAACAAGCCTGTCATAAAGATGCCCAATCATAGGTTCAGCAAAAAAGTTTTTATTATAAAAGGTAACAGAATCTGCATCGTAATCAGCTCCTTTTACATCTATTGAATATTTTTTAAGTTTTGCATATACTTTGTCTACATCTAAACCTGCACGTTTCCAGTTTATATCACCACCATTGCCATAAAATCGTTCCTTAACCGGATAATAAAATCCTGTTGTGTTTTTTATAACCATACTGTCACCTTTTGAAAAACAACGAAGATCAATGTTTTTAAAAACAATCTTTGGCAAGCTGTCGAAATCAAAAGAGTAATTGTTATTACTGGCCACCCATTTGGTAGAAGAAGACACATATATTGTGTTATCGGCAAAAACGCTGTTACATGTACCGATAAAAGAAGCAAAAAATTTGGTTGGAAGGAGTAATAGTTTGTCAATACTAATCTGCCAGGCATTAAAACTTTCGTCTGTTTGATTCGTTCTTTCAAAACTCATTAAGGAATAGAGATAATTTTTAAAATCAGGGAAAGCCTTCATGCGTTTTTTTAGCATGGTATTAGCGGTACGGTAAACAGCAGTTTTTTGAGCATCACTCAATTTTCCGGTTTGGCTGCTATAAGGTAAAAACTTTACATCAGGATACATTTTCATCCTGTCTTTAAGTATCTTGTTAGCTTCTTTATAAACTTTTTCCTGATCTTTTTCCGAAGATCCTACAGTAAACCAGATAGCTTTGAATTCATTAATAATATTTTCTCCCTCCTCTTTGTTCGTTTCCTGAAGAAACGTCTGCATTTCCTGGAAAAACACAACAGGGTCAGGAGTAAATGTTTTTAGATTTTGAGCAAAGGAGCAAATGTGAGTCAATACAAGTGCGAGAACCAAAAAAAATACTTTATTTTTATTCATCTGTAAATAATTTTTTCGTTTTTAATTTTTTTTTATTGAACTCATGAAATGTAATTCGATGATTCCATTAATTTAAAAACATCTTATCATCAATGCTAAAAAGCGTTTGTTTTTAATGGTCATATGGAATTCGCTCCGCCTAAGGCGGATTCACTCCTGTTGGTATGTCTTTGCGTATACTTATTTCATATGATTAGTTCTTAATACATTTGATAATCGTCCAGTGATTTTTTGTATTGTTATAGTCTGTCGATAAGCCCAATTTTTGAGAAGCTTCTTTGATTATAGTACTATCTACATCAAGAAATCCACTCATAAGCAATATGCCTTTTTGTGATAATAATTGATAATATTGAGGCAAGTCTTTTAATAAGATATTGCGATTAATATTAGCCAAGATAACATCAAATTTTTGTTTCCCCAAACTTTCTATATCACCATGTATCACCTTTATTTCGGAAGTATTATTTCGTACGATATTTTCTTTTGAATTAGCACAGGCCCATTCATCAATATCAACAGCAGTAACGTTTGCTGCGCCTTTTTTTGTGGCTAAAATAGCCAATATGCCGGTTCCACAACCCATATCCAATACCTCTTTGCTAACATAGTCCAAAGAAAGCATTTCTTCCACCATTAAGCTGGTCGTTTCATGATGTCCCGTTCCAAATGACATTTTTGGTTCAATAATAATATCATACTCAATATTCTTAAAGGGTAGATGAAAAGGAGCCCTGATACAAACTGTAGAAATAATAACGGGTTCAAAATTACTTTCCCAAACCTCGTTCCAGTTTTGTGCCTTTATAAGTTGTTTAATAAAAGAAACTTTAAAAAAATCATTCTCCTTCAAATAGACATTTTTTTCCAAAGCTTCCGCTGAAAATGAATTTACCTGGATATAGGCTTTAACACCTTGTTCTGTTTCTTCAAAACTCTCAAACCCGATTTCTCCCAGTGCTGCGATAACAATATCCAATCCCTTGTTCTTTGGTTGTATAGAACAATCCAACTCTATATAGTCCATTATGGTATGTGTATAAATTAGAACGCTGATTGTTATGATCTTTATGATTAATTATGATTTTATTATCTGTGTCGATCATGAGAATCATAACAATCAGCGTTCTAATATTTTGAAGAACTAAGCCATCGATTTAACAATATCAATAAAGTCACGTGATTTTAAAGAGGCTCCACCAATAAGACCACCATCTACATCCGGTTGAGAAAATAGTTCTTTAGCATTTTTTGAATTGCAACTTCCTCCATATAAAATAGAACTATTTTCAGCTACACCTTTGCCGTATTTGGAGGTTAGTACTTTACGTATATAAGCGTGCATTTCCTGCGCTTGTTCTGTTGTTGCGGTTACGCCGGTTCCAATGGCCCATACAGGTTCATATGCGAGTACTATTGCTGGAATGCTATCAGCTCCTAAATGAAAAAGAGATTGTGCTATTTGCTCGGAAACAACATCAAAGTGACGACCGCTGTTACGTTCTTCCAATACTTCTCCAAAACAAAAGATGGGTGTTAATTGTTTGGATAAAGCAATATTAACTTTCTTTGCCAGCATAGCATTGCTTTCATTAAAATAAGCTCTTCGCTCTGAATGTCCAAGGATCACATATTCGACACCTACAGACTTTAACATTTCAGCGGATACTTCGCCTGTATATGCGCCTTTTTCTTCGGTATAGCAATTCTGGGCGCCAAGATGTAGGTTTGATCCGTCTTTTATTAATTGAGCGAGACTATATAAATGTATAAAAGGAGGAGCAATAACAACGGTCGTGTTGGTTCTGACTTCGTCCTGCATCATACCTTTTATTTCAGATACAAGTTCAAGCCCTTGTTGGTAGTCATTATTCATTTTCCAGTTTCCTGCAACAATTTTCTTTCGCATATTTTTATTTTTTTGAATTTTTAAAACTTAGAAATTTCTAATCATACATTTATTGAACTCTTATTCTTGGATCGAGCAAACCATATAACACATCTACGATAATATTAATAATCACAAAAAATACTGCAATCATTAAAACGGAACCCATTACCACAGGGAAATCATATTTTTCAAGAGAATCGACAGTTACCTTGCCAATACCTTTCCATCCAAAGATATATTCAATAAAAAAGGATCCGGCAAGGAGTGATGCAAGCCATCCTGAAACTGCTGTTACAACTGGATTAAGTGCATTTCTTAAAGTATGTTTGAAGATGACTTTGTAATACGATAAGCCCTTAGCTTTAGCTGTTCGGATATAATCTTGTGATAATACATCCAGCATAGAGCTCCTAGTTAGTTGTACTATAATGGACAAAGGACGGATGCCTAATGTAATTGCGGGTAAAATCAGATTTTTCAACTCCAGTACTTCTCCATCGAATGGACTTATGGAATACAGGCTCCCTGTCATGTTTAAATTCGTGTAGTCACTTAACACATAGCCAAATAACCAGGCTATTATAATTCCGGCAAAAAAAGAAGGTGCAGAAGTGCCGGTTACTGCCAGCATAACTGATGCGTTGTCTATCCAGGTATGTTTTTTTATGGCACTCACAACACCCAGAAATATTCCGAATATCGTCGCGAAAATCATGGCTGTTAATGCAAGCACGACTGTTCCTGGCATGGCTTCCAGTAATATTTCATACACTTTCCGTTTGGTCTGGTAAGATCGCCTTAAATAAGGTTCTTTAGCTACTAATACTTTGTCTTTTCCTAAAGTAAAAAGGGAAATGTACGAGTATTTTTCGCTGTCTAAATAAAATACGCTTTCCGTATTTTTCGTATTGTGAAGAGAAACAGGGGATAGATCATTCAAATAATTCAGAAATTGAATGGGAAGACTTCTGTTTCTGCCAAGATCTTTATTGATAGCCTCTATTGAAGATACGTCGGCACGCTGACCTAACATCATTCTGGCAGGATCGCCCGGAAGAACGTTAAACAAAAAAAACACCACAACTACAACACCTAATAACACCAGTAAGCCGTAGAAAATCTTCTTATAAATGTATGTTAACACGCTCGCTGATTTAAAAATTTACTTCCTCAGATATTTCATTTTCACTTCATTAAAATCAGGAAAATCATTGTAGTGCCATATGTTAATGACTGTTCCTTTTTTTAATAATAATAATCCCGGATTTGAACGAATAATTGTTTTTAATGCTGTAGCATCGCAAAAATAAAAATCATAAGCAGCCTGTACATCATGTCTGAACTTATCTGTTTCTTCAGGTGCTGTAGCTGTTACACCAATAAATTTTATTTTTTCCTTGTCACATGCGGCAGAAAGCGCATTGATTTTTTTCTGAACATCTTTATCTGCCTTGGTTACATCGTAAGAAATTAACATAAAGTTGAAATCGGGATTGTTTAAAATATCTTCAGTATAATTGCTTCCGTCAGAGTTTACAAGATTAAAGTCATGAATGGCGGGCTTAACACCTTCTTTAACCAATACAGATTTGGAGTCTTTCCATTTCCATGTAGAATCTTGCCAAGGATAGTTGTCTTGAGTAAACTCTTTTACAAGTCCATCTTTTTCATAATACAACATGGTTTTGTATTCATCTTTAGGTGCTCCTTCAGGTACTTTGGTTCCTTCTAAAATATTTTTACCAATAGCAAACGGTCTGAAATCTATGATGGGCAAATGGCGGTAACAATAAACAGAAAAAGCTGTAGACAAAAATAAACCCAACCAGGCGAGGCCGGTAGCAGACTTTTCGCTGAACAAAGGTTGTATTTCTTTTCGCTTAATAAAAATAGGTATAATCAGTACTAATAGAATAACATCTTTCATAAACGACTGCCATGGCTTAAGGTGTAACGCATCGCCGAAACATCCACAATCTTTTACCACATCAAACCAGGCGGAGTAAAATGTCAGGAAACTAAAAAATAAAATCATCAATAAAAGCGACCAGGAAACAAAACGCATTTTAGCTCCAACCAAAGTGGCAAAGCCCAGAGCAATTTCTACTGCACAAATAAAGATGGCCAGATATAAAGAAATGGTGCTTAACCATGGCGTATGGAAGACAACGAAGTATTCATCTAATTTGTATGAAAAACCAAGCGGGTCATTTGCTTTAATAAAACCTGAAAGTATAAAAAGCAAACCCACCAAAATCCGGCAAATAATAGTGACAAATTTCATAAGTATTTATAGTTATAAATTTTATTTTTCTTCTTCTTCTTCATTCAACCTAATGAGGGCGAATATAGCATAATTGATAATGTCGTAGTAGTTAGCATCTATTCCCTCAGATATGATCGTGGTGCCCTTGTTGTCTTCAATTTGCTTAATTCTTAACAACTTCATTAGTATTAAATCGGTTAGGGAACTAATACGCATTTTTCTCCAGGCTTCACCATAGTCATGGTTTTTATCCTCCATTAAATTTCTGGCGACCGAAGCTTGTTTGTTATATAATTTTATAGCTTCTTTATAAGGTAATTCAACCAACGAATCATCGCTTGGCTCCAGTTGTATAAGCGCTATAATACAATAATTAACAATACCAATATATTCTGATTTAATGCCTTCGTCAACCTTTTGTGTACCTTTATCTTCAATGCTACGAATACGTTGAGCTTTAATAAATATTTGATCCGTGATAGAGCTCAGTCGCAATATTCGCCAGGCAGTTCCATAGTCTTTCATTTTTTTTAAAAAAATGTTGGAACACAAAGAAAGTGCTGAATCGTACTGTGTTAAAGTTTTGTTCAAATTTTTTTATTGTTTGATTATGATTATTCCTAATATTGCTCAACAAATCAATCCTTATTTTGTTTAGAAATGGTCGCTAAAGATACATTTTTTTATGTAAAAAAAACACTTAACTGCGGAGGCGGAATTCTCGATCTTTCTTTACCAAAAGTGATGGGCATTTTGAATGTTACACCGGATTCTTTTTATGACGGAGGCCAATATTTAACAGAAAAAGAAATTATTGAGAGGGTGCAACAAATTCTTTCGGAAGGAGGTTCTATAATAGACATTGGCGCTTGTTCCACACGCCCCGGAGCATCCGACATTCCTGCCAACGAAGAAGCCGCTCGTTTATTACCGGTTGTCAAACTCGTAAAAAAAGAATTTCCCCAAAGCATTATATCTGTTGATACCTACAGAGCAACCATTGCAGAACAAGCTGTTGATGCGGGAGCTGTAATGGTTAATGATATTTCCGGTGGATCATTCGATCCAATGATGTTTAAAACAGTAGGACGAATTCGTGTACCCTATATCTGCATGCATATCCAGGGTACCCCAAAAAATATGCAGGAAAAACCCGATTACAAAGATCTTGTCAATGAGGTTGTAGATTACTTCTCTAATAAAATAAACGAAATGAAATCGAATGGAATTAACGATATCATTATAGATCCGGGATTTGGTTTTGGAAAATTAGTCGAACATAATTACCAATTATTAAACTCATTAGCAGATTTAAAAATATTTGAATATTCTGTTCTTGCAGGTATTTCAAGAAAGTCTATGATTAATAAAGTACTCAATACGTCTCCTGATAAAGCATTAAATGGCACGACCGTACTCAATACAATAGCTTTAAAAAATGGTGCTTCTATTCTAAGGGTGCACGACGTGAAGGAAGCAGTGGAAGTGGTTCAGCTTGTAAATTATAGTACGACTCTTTCTGATTTGAAAATTTGAAGATTTGAAAATGATTAGTTCTTTGTGAGGATGATTATTTTTTTGAATCTCTGTTGAATTTTCAAATTAACTAATTTTCAAATTTTCAAATCGAATTCAGTTATCTTTGTAACAAATAAAAGACATGGATTTATTTCATTTCGGATTTCTAAGTATTCGTATTCTCGATTTAATTGATGTGGCCTTGGTTGCATTTCTTTTATATTGGTTTTATAGGTTGGTAAGGGGTGGAGTTGCCATTAAGATTTTGGTTTTAATTCTTGCAGTATATCTAATTTGGCTCATAGTAAAGGCGCTGAATATGCAGCTTTTAGGAAGCATCCTGGGGCAATTTATCGGGGTAGGTATAATAACCATTATCATTGTTTTTCAACAAGAAATTCGGCGATTTTTGGTGTTATTGGGCAGTGATAGCTATTTATCAAAAAATAAATTTACCAAGCAGTTTATGCCTTTAATATGGAAAAAGGAACCTGTGGAAAAAATGAATTTTACACCTGTGATAAAAGCTTGTAAAAGCCTTTCACTTCAAAAGACAGGAGCCCTTATTATAATAGCGAAATCATCCGAGCTTAAATTTTATATTAATACAGGTGATGTGATAAATGCTGTTCTTTCAAAACGACTTCTTGAAAATATATTTTTTAAAAACAGTCCTCTTCATGATGGTGCTGTTATCATTTCTAATAATTATATAAAGGCAGCACGATGTGTTTTACCTGTAACAGATATTATTGATTTACCTGCCTATATGGGAATGCGTCATCGGGCGGCAATAGGTATTACAGAACAAACGGATGCTATTGCAATTGTTGTTTCTGAAGAAACAGGAGATATAGCATTTGCTATAGGTGGAAATATTAAAACAAAACTGACCATTGAGCAATTGGAATTGGCAATGGAAAAAGAGTTAAAATAAAAGTTCTTTAAACGTTAAAGAAAAAAAATCCCCTGCTTATTTAAATAAGCAGGGGAGGAGAATATTTTCTTAGTGTTTTTCTTTAGTTGCAGGAGCTTTTGTAGCAGCAGAGTCAACTGGAGCAGGAGCAGCAGTAGTGTCCATTGAAGCAGCGGCAGTAGCAGCAGCAGCGGCGGCAGCAGAATCAGCAGCGGCAGCGGCAGCAGTAGAGTCAGCTACAGCTTGAGCATGTTCGTCGGTTTTAGGTTTACATGAAATTACTAATGAAGCGAAACAAATAGCTAGAAAGCTTAATTTTACTAAGTTTTTCATTTTGATTTGGGTTAAGGGGTTTATAATAATTTCCCTTAATACAAAAAAGAACAAATGGTAACCCAATAAAAAAAAATAAATTACTTTGGGTTACTTTTTTAAACAATCAGTATTAAATATGTGATATATGAGCAGGCCTTTGTATTTAGCGGACGAAGATTTTGTTGCAGAGATAAGGAACAATAATGAAAGGGCGCTGGATGCCTTGTATAAAATGCATTATCCAATGATTGTTCATTTTATTATTAATAATAACGGAACGGAGCAGGAAGCAAAAGATATTTATCAGGAAGCAATAATTGTTTTGTACGAGAAGATTAAAGAGGACCGTTTCGAGCTTCAGTGCAAAATAAAAACATATTTGTATTCCGTGTGTCGCCGGCTTTGGTTGAAGCGTTTGACGGAGAAAAGTAAGTTTGCAGGCAATATGATTGAGGTAGAAAATTTTGTTGAAATGGATGACGAGATGCCGCAAATAGAAGAAAGAGAACTAAAATATAAACAGATGGCCGAAGCGCTGGTGCGATTAGGTGAACCTTGTAAAACCTTGATTGAAGATTTTTATATCCATACACATAGTATATCCATGATAACAGAAAAGTTTGGATATACCAATGCTGATAATGCAAAGAATCAGAAATATAAATGTTTGATGCGTTTGAAAAAATTGTTTTTCTTAAATTATAAAAAGGAGATTTATTAAATGAGCACAAATAACGAATTAACCCAGCTGGTTGAAAAGTATTTAAATGGAGAGATGGAAGGGGATGAACTTTTCCAATTTGAAAACAGGCTGAACACCGATACCGATTTTCTTGAATACGTGATGTCTTTAGAAGAGTTAACCCGTTCTATAAGGCTTTATGGAAATAGAAACCATTTAAAGGATCGTTTAAACAAGATTCATTCAACCATTAGTTTTCCTTTGAAAATTTCAACTGTTAAGATTGATTTAGCACGTGAAGTGAGTATGTGGAAAAAGCATTATAAAATAATTTTAGTAGCTGCTTCTGTTGCTTTGATTTCTGTTATTTCTACTTTATCAATAGTAAATCAGTGGTATTTGGGTAAGAAACAAAACGTAAAATATACAGAACTCAGACGCGAAATTGATAATCTTAAAAGAAAGCAGTTTGCTATGATTAAAGATATAAAAACGGATGCAAGTGCAAATTATAAACCTGTAAAATACAGTGGTTCCGGTTTTGTTATTTCTTCTGAAGGCTACATTGTAACAAGCTACCATGTTATTAAAGAGGCCACTTCTATTGTTATTCAAAATGAAAAAAATACGTATAAAGCAGTATCTGTTTTTAATGATAAAGGGCATGATCTGGCCATTCTTAAAATTGTTGATGACCAATTCACATCTTTCAGTCCAATCCCTTATATTTTTAAACCGAATGATGCCCTTTTAGGTGAAAATGTGTATACATTAGGATTTCCAAGAGAAGACATTGTTTATGGTGAGGGTAGCGTGAGTTCAAAATCCGGATACGAAGGTGATACAGCCTCTTATCAGGTGTCAATTCCTGTTAATCCGGGTAATAGCGGAAGTCCTTTGTTTGATGAAAAAGGATATTTAATTGGAATGATTAGTGGAAAGGAAGCGGAATTAGATGCAGCGGCATTTGCTGTTAAGTCAAACTATCTTTTAAATATTCTCGATTCATTACCGGAAAATGGACAATACAAACAATTGGTTTTGTCTAAGAAAAATCTTTTAGGAGGAATTACGCGCACTCAACAAATTAGGAAACTCGAAGAGTTTATTTTCAATATAAAAGTGTATAATTAAATCAATTTGCTGTAGCCTTTTTTGGTTCTTCGGCTGATTTTTTCAACATTCTTTCGGCTTTGCCGCTGCTGACTTTAGATTCATGTAAATGGTATTTATTGGATACCCCCTTGGGAAAAAGTCGCGCATCATGTTTCGGCAGTTTTTTAGAACGTTCAAAAACAGAAAATCCTTTTATCTTTTTTTGTTTTGTTTTTTTAGGCGCATAGGAGCTGGTTGGTGAAGATCCATCTTTCTTTTTATTCGTATTGGTTGTTGCGTTAACTGTTGTAGGTTTGCTTCTACTGTCGGTTTTGTAAGTCATACCCATACCACCAGAACCTGAACTTGATTTATTAGAGTTGGGAGTATAGGAGGAAAAATGAGATTCTCGCTGGCATGAACTTAAAACCACAACCAATAAAGAAACTATTCCAACAATGCGCCAAAAGAAAGATAAATCAGGTGGTAGTTTTTGCATTAAGTTTACGAATGATATCAAATATACAGATTCCTTATTAATAATTAGAATTAAAAAATAGTTGTCTAAATGTCATACGATAAGCTATTTTGTTGAATTTTGTCTTGTGATTTTATTTAATTAAGACATTTTAACAGAGGAGCACTCATTTTTCTATTTGGCAGAATATTTGATATTTTTATTTCAAATAATAAGGAGAACCAAAATATGAATTTCAATAATTTTACGACCAAATCTCAGGAAGCTATACAGCAAGCTCAACAAATGGCTGTCACCCAAGGACAACAAGCTATTGAAAATGGACATATTTTTCAAAGCATCTTACAGGTTGATGAAAATGTTACCCCATTTATCCTAAAAAAATTAAATGTAAATATCCCTATTTTTACCAAAGCACTGGATAAAATAGTTGATTCCTATCCTAAAGTGGCCGGAGGTAATCGGTATTTATCGAACACTGCCAATCAAGCCCTTGCAAAAGCTGCTTCTTATATTAAAGATTTTGGCGATGAATTTGTCTCCATCGAACATTTATTATTGGGGATTTTAGCATCCAATGATACCATTTCTCAATTAATGAAAGACAATGGGATCAATGAAAAAGATTTAAAGGCGGCTATTACAGATCTGAGAAAAGGGTCAAAAGCAACCAGCTCGAGTGCAGAAGAAAGTTACAATGCCTTAAATAAATACGCCAAAAATTTAAACGATTTGGCGAAAAAAGGAAAAATGGATCCAGTGATAGGTAGGGATGAAGAGATACGAAGAGTGCTTCAAATCTTATCCAGAAGAACAAAAAATAATCCTATTCTGATTGGTGAACCAGGAGTAGGAAAAACTGCTATAGCAGAAGGATTGGCGCATCGTATTGTAAATGGTGATGTGCCTGAAAATCTTAAATCTAAACAAATTTATTCTTTGGATATGGGAGCCTTGGTAGCAGGAGCTAAATATAAAGGAGAGTTCGAAGAGCGTTTAAAATCCGTTGTAAAAGAAGTAATTGGAGCTGAGGGCGAAATTGTTTTGTTCATTGATGAAATACACGTTCTCGTTGGTGCCGGAGGTGGTGAAGGAGCCATGGATGCTGCAAATATTTTGAAACCAGCTCTTGCACGTGGTGAACTTCGCGCCATCGGAGCAACCACCTTAAATGAATATCAAAAATATTTCGAAAAAGACAAAGCTTTAGAAAGACGCTTTCAAAAGGTAATGGTGGATGAGCCGAGTGTTGAAGATGCGATTTCAATTTTGCGTGGAATAAAAGATAAATATGAAGCACATCATAAAGTACGCATTAAAGATGAGGCCATCATTTCGGCAGTGGAACTATCCACGCGCTACATTAACGACCGTTTTTTGCCTGATAAAGCAATTGATCTTATTGATGAAGCAGCGTCTAAACTTAGGATGGAAATTAATTCCATGCCGATAGAATTGGATGAAGTAGAAAGGAAAATAAGACAGTTGGAAATTGAGCGGGAAGCCATAAAGCGAGAACATGATGAACGAAAATTAGAAGATCTGAATAAAGTACTTGCCGAGTTAAATGATCAACGATCCAGTTTAAGAGCCAAATGGCAAGGTGAAAAAGAAGTGGTAGAGGGTATTCAACAGGCTAAGGAACAAATTGATAGTTTAAAACTTGAAGCGGAGCAAGCAGAACGCGCTGGTGATTATGGTAAAGTGGCTGAAATACGATATGGAAAAACAAAGGAAGCTGAAGAACAATTAGAACTATATAAAGCAAAATTAGCAGAATTGCAGGCTAGCGGATTGCAGATGATAAAAGAAGAGGTAGATTCTGAAGATATTGCCGGAGTAGTTTCACGCTGGACAGGCATACCAGTAAACCGTATGTTGCAGAGCGAAAGAGAAAAGTTATTGCACCTCGAAGATGAATTACACAAGAGGGTGGTTGGCCAGGAAGAAGCGATTGAGGCCATTTCAGACGCTGTTAGAAGAAGCCGATCGGGCTTGCAAGATGTAAAACGTCCGATAGGTTCCTTTATTTTTTTAGGTACCACCGGTGTTGGAAAAACGGAAGTGGCAAAAGCGTTGGCGGAGTTTTTATTCAACAACGAAAATTCTATGACCCGAATTGATATGAGTGAATACCAGGAAAGGCATTCTGTTTCCCGTTTAGTAGGAGCCCCTCCGGGATATATTGGGTATGAAGAAGGTGGACAATTGACAGAGGCCGTGCGTAGAAAGCCCTATTCTGTTGTCCTGTTGGATGAAATAGAAAAAGCGCATCCGGATGTGTTTAACATTCTCTTACAAGTATTAGACGACGGGCGATTGACAGATAACAAGGGCAGGGTGGTAAACTTTAAAAACACCATTATCATCATGACGTCCAATATCGGTTCCACTATTATTCAGGAGAATTTTGAGTCTATGAATGAACTTAATAAAGAAGAAGCGCTGGCACGCACCAAGCGTGAAGTATTTGATTTATTGAAGAAAAGTATCCGTCCGGAATTTTTAAACCGTATTGATGAGGTGATTATGTTCCGACCGTTAACACGGGAAGATGTGAAAAATATTGTTCAGATACAGTTCAGTGGAATTGCCAAAATGCTGGAGGCAAATAGTATAAAAATTACTGCTACGGAAGAAGCAATAGATTGGTTGGCACAACTGGGTTACGATCCGCAATTTGGTGCACGACCGATAAAAAGGGTAGTACAAAAGAAAATTCTTAATGAGCTTTCTAAACAAATACTGGGAGGTAAAGTTCAGAAAGATTCAGAGATTGTAGTTGATGTATTCGGCAATGAGTTCGTGTTTATAAATCCGGTGAAAGAGGCGGTTGTGTAAGGATTTCTGTTTTTGATACGAAGCCCGCAATAATTAATTTGCGGGCTTTTTGTTTTTTAAATAAGTTGCATCCTGCACGAATCTTAAAATATTAATCTTGTTATGAGAAGTATTAACTATATTCGTTAATCAGTTTGAGAAAAATAAATTTTAAATAAAAAAGAAATAAACGCAACATGCGATTACAGATTTGTTAGCCACAATTATTAAGGACCGAAACTAAATGAGCATTAGCGAGACAAAAGAGAAGAGTTCACTTCGCAAGAAAGCAGATTCGATAAAAGAACTTCGATGTAAAAATTTGATTGCTGTTCTAGAAGAACCGAGAGACGACAAAAACATCGGACAGACAATTAGAAATATAAATGCCCTCGGTGTCGAAAAGCTTTACATAATTGACGGTAGAGATAAAGTTCCTGATGATTGGCAAGAAATGAGAACAAATGTGAGACTCATCAAGTCATCGAGTTCAGCAATAAAATGGTCATTTGTCAAGAAATTTAAAACCACAGAAGACTGTATAAATCACTTGAACAAGAACGGCTTCGTTTCAATGGTGACCTCTCCACATTTAAAGGGTAGAAAAAACATTGTATTGCATGAAGGAAAATATACCCGTATGAAACTTGCTGTTTGGTTCGGAAATGAGTCAAAGGGTGTAAGCGACATAGCTATCGAAAACAGTAAGGTATGCATTAACATCCCGATGAGCGGAATAATTGAAAGTTTGAATTTGGGGACGACTACGGGTATTGTTCTTTACGAAATCACCAAACAGCGAAGAGAATTCAAGTTGAGTAAAGTATCAAAGCGAAAAGAGAAATTTAAGAATAAAAAATAACTGTGGCTAACACTACCTAAAATAAATGCGGAGCAATTGCAAGATGCAAATGTTTGTCACAGCGGTATAAATTTATTTCTAAACATTTGCTATAATCAGTTGTGCTTTTAATTTATATTTGTGGGAGCGGACAGCTGAGTGCAAGTAATTCCGACCCTCGCTGAGCGGGATTTGCAATCCCGCTTTAACTATTTGGTAGATTTGTAATCTACCGGAAGGTACCTCATATGGTTGGAGTGTTTATAAAAAAACTAAGTAATTCTCGACGCTTGTTGTTCGATAATAGAATTGCAAGAAGTACAAATCCAAAGGTTAAGAGTTTAAAACTTATCATCAAATTTTAAACTTTCCTGTTTGGTTTTTTTATCCGTGATCCC
>OLLH01000124.1_pt1 | contig 25321 bp, 25 predicted proteins | sample 1604451 | NCBI WGS metagenome assembly OLLH01 (sample SAMEA104055714, study PRJEB20765) | soil metagenome | isolation source: soil
CCTCACGGTGTTTCAATTTAATTTTTGCACACCCAAATTCAACTGGAATGAGTATCTCAATAGGTTTCGAACACTAGTGATTACAAATCCGAAGGTAGATCAGGATTAGCAACTCACAAAAACCAAACACACAAATCGACCAGCAGGGTGATCGTTAAGATCAACGTGTTGATTATCCAGATCAGGCTGAAAAATATACCGAATAAAACACTTTATCTTTCTGTATGAGCCATGCCTGATTCTTACACTATGAGGGATCTACCGTGGATGACACATCCACAATTAAACGGGGCGAGATAACCTTACCACTCTTGCCAAACACACTATATCGACCAGCGACTCGATTTTATTTAATCGTTTTTCTTGTTGCATATCCGGGCGAGCGGGGGTTTACACACACAGTATTAAACGAGTCCCTTTTCGGAGAGAACTGCGTCAATGTGTTTTCGTAGTCCGTCTTCTATTTTCTTTTTGCCAGGAATAGTGTTTTCATAGAACAAAGTTCTAAATGGTGATACGTCAAAAGGGAGTTTTGTCGATTTGTCTGCGATTAAAATTGTCGGTTTATTTAGTGCGTGGGCGTAACCCACTTCATAAAATACATTTGGATTAGCAGGCGATATTTCAGCAATAATTATTTTGCTTTCGTTTATTTGCTTTGTAATGTCTGAAAGGATAAGTCCGGGTCCGTAGGTTTCATCGCCGCGTAATACCTGAAGCTTGAATTCTTTGCAAACTTCTTTTATTACGTCTTCATAAAGTTCATTATACGGGGAGGAAAACTGCATAACTACAAATGCCTTTGGGAGTTCACGATGAACAGTATAATTTTTAATGCTAATATTTTTGTTGCTTTGACACCATAATCCAACTTGGCTCATTGGTAGATTATAAGGTAAGTTAATTGTAGTCGCAGAAATACCATCAATTTTAACGGTCACACTTGACCCTTTCATTTCAACTTCTAATTTATAAGTCTTGTTTGCTTTTAAATTGGAATGCTCGCCAACAATGGAATGATTTGTCCATTTACCTGCAAAAGTTCTCACCGAAGCAATGCCTCCAGCGCCACCTATACCAGCCGACACAAAGTGTTTTGATTCAGGCTCCCAATAAATAATAAATTCGCAAGCCGAAGGATATTCAACGCTTTTAAATGTTATGTCAGCGGTAATTTTACCACCAGAAAAAACTTCGTCACTAATAAAGTTTGCTACGACTGACATTGGAGTGTCGTTGCTCGTTGATGTTCCTCCTATAAAGTCAAGTTCCTTAGCTTTTAAGGAGTATGATCCAAGTATTGCAATCCAATTTGTTGTCATTTTTTTATTTGTCTAATGTCTATGTAAACTTACAGCTAACGAACGTACATACGCATTGCGCATTTACCCTCTTTTTTATGGATAGGCGCGTACGTGTCTATTTCTCTTTTATCAGAAGCCTTTAATTTCTACCAATTCAGAAAAACCTAAAGCATTTCCAAAGATTCCACAATCTTCCTGTAAGCTTCCAACTCTGCATCTGTCGCGGCATGTTTAGGAATATCCATCAGAACGATAAGCCCTTTTTTAGAAGCATCGCCAGGATTTACATACGTGATATACCGGTAAAACTGGCCATTAACACTGAGGAGTATCGAAAAGCATTTATACAATTTATGGCTGGTAACAAGGTCATTTTTTTTTAGCGTTGGATAATCCTCTTTATACGTAGCCACCTCTTTCTCCAGCTCTTTGGCTGTATCTATATCTTTCTTGGTAAAGGCAATCACCTGGATCATGGCTGCACCTTTATTTACATTGTCTAAAGTAGTATACAGCACCACATTTGCTCCAAACTGTCCGGCATTGTCAATATCGGCCATCCAGTTTTTAGGCTCTCCTACTCTGAATTTAACGCTGTCGGTGTTAACCAGTGTACTGTACTTCTTCTCTACATTTTGACCGTATGTAAATGTTGAACTTAGAAGCGCTATCAACAAAAATGTATGTTTAACAAAAGTAGATGGCTTCATGAAAATGCCCTATTAACTGGTTTTCCTTTCGATCAGGTCGATCAGATCTCCAACATTTTTAAACTTCATCACATCAGATCCTTCAATCTGTATGTCAAATTCTTTTTCAATATACATGATTAATCTCAAATGATTAAAAGAATCCCAACCTTCAATGTCATTGGATGTCATATAATGCTCTATCATTAAATCGGGTTTGTTAAACACTCGGCAAAATACTTCGTTCAGCTTATTTTTAGTTGCAATCATCTTCCTTAATTTGTGTTCAGCAATTTACTCATTTATATTTTCCCACCAAAGTTAATTTTATACAGTCTCTAAAAAAATCAGGCAATCTTTCCAATCCTTAATAATCAAGCTCCTGGTTCATGATTTTCTCCAAAGCAGTATCATACCTGTTTTTAGCTTCTGCAATAGTTCCAAACGATTGCTCATCTATTTCGAGGATACCTTTAGTGACCGTACCCAAATTTAAAAAATCTACCTGAGCTTCTGTTACTACTTCTATAAAATCATCCAGATCGTCAGGTTTTATAGAAACGACAACTCTGCTTTGTGCTTCACCAAAAAGGAAGGCATCGGTACGATAATCCAAATCTGTTTCGATAGAAAATCCCAAATTATTGGGCATCGCCGACTCTAATAAAGTAACGTACAAACCTCCGTCAGCACAGTCATGTGCCGATTCTATCAGCCTGCCTTTTATCAAAGCCTTAACAACCTGTTGAACCTTGTATTCTGTATTCAAATCAAAAAATGGAGCCGGTGAATTTTTAACTTTATGGTAAGACACCAAATATTCTGAAGAGGAAATATCGTTTTTAGATTTCCCGACAAGGAAAATAAGATCACCTGCTTTTTTAAAATCCAGAGTCATACGATTGGCTTTAGATTCTAATACTCCTATCATACCAATGGCAGGCGTTGGAAATACAGGTCCTTCATCTGAACTTTGATTGTAAAAACTCACATTACCGCCGGTAACAGGCGTTTCAAACTTAGTGCAGGCGGCGCTCATCCCTTTGATAGCATGAACAAATTGCCAATACACTTCCGGGTTATAAGGATTTCCAAAATTTAAACAATTGGTAATAGCAGACGGTTCTCCACCGGAACAAACAATGTTACGCGCAGCTTCTGCTACCGCTATGGCAGTACCTTTTTCCGGATCTGCGTACACGTATCGTGAGTTACAATCCACGGTCAAAGCCAGCGCTTTATCTGTTTTCTTAATGTTGACGATAGCTGCATCTGAAGGGCTGTTGGTACTCATGTTTAAAGTACCCACCATCGAATCGTATTGGTTATAAACCCAACGCTTGGAGGCTATATTAGGGTTTCCAATTAAAGCATTTGCAACCGCTTTTAAATCGGCAGGCTCTTCAACAGTATCCATGTTAAAGGCTCGGTTCAAAGCCATGTATTTAGGTTCTGTATAGTCTCTTTTATAGATGGGAGCGCCGCCACCGAGAACAAGATCATGAGGAGGAACATCTGCTACCAACTCACCATGCATATAATATTCTAAACGTTTGGTATCTGTTACCTCACCAATAATAGCACAGTTCAAATCCCATTTATCAAACACCGCTTCCACCTCTTTTTCTCTGCCTTTCTTAACCACGATCAACATGCGCTCTTGCGACTCTGACAACAATATTTCGAAAGGTTGCATATTGGCCTGTCGGGTTGGAACTTTATCTAAATAAATTTTCATTCCATGCTCACCCTTAGCCGACATTTCCGATGTTGAACAGATAATGCCTGCTGCACCCATATCCTGCATACCTATAACAGCGCCGGTTTCTATTACTTCTAAAGTAGCTTCCAATAATAATTTCTCCTGGAAAGGGTCTCCCACCTGAACGGAAGGAAGCTGCTCTGCGGAATCTTCAGTAATATCAGCGGAAGCGAAAGTAGCTCCGTGTATACCATCTTTTCCTGTTGCCGAACCTACAATATATACAGGATTGCCTACTCCATAGGATGTTGCTGAAATCGTTTTACCAAGCTCTACAATACCTACCGACATGGCATTTACCAATGGGTTGACATTGTAACAATCGTCAAAAAACACTTCGCCACCAACAGTTGGCACACCAAAAGCATTTCCATAATTACCAATTCCCTTCACAACACCCTTCATCAACCATTTGGTTTTATCCGAATCAATATTCCCGAATCTTAAAGAATTCAATTGAGCAATAGGACGAGCGCCCATCGTGAAAATGTCGCGGTTGATGCCCCCAACACCGGTTGCAGCGCCTTGGTAAGGTTCTATAGCCGATGGGTGGTTATGTGATTCAATCTTAAACACGCATCCCAATCCATCACCGATTGCCACTAATCCGGCATTCTCTTCTCCTGCCTTCACCAGCATATGCGGGCCATCTTTAGGTAACGTCTTTAACCATGTTATAGAATTTTTATAGGAACAATGCTCCGACCACATGACTGAAAAAATACTTAATTCAGTAAAATTGGGAGTGCGTCCTAAAATAGATTTTATTTTTTCAAATTCTTCAGGTAAAAGGCCTAATTTCTTAGCGGTTTCTACAGTTACTTTCTTGTCTTCGGCTATCTGATTCATGTTTTTTTTTCAGATTTATCTGTTATAATCCGACAAAAGTAATACATTTTTTAATAGTCTATTTCTTTAAGTAGCAGGTACAGAATTTAATTTCTACTTTTGAAAATAATTCTGTTTCATGGAAATCCTGTTAACAATAACATACTCGCTGCTCTTCATTTTTATAATAAATAAATGGAACTTTTTTTCTATTCAAGGAGTTTCCCGAAAAAGTATAATTGCGGTATTTATTGTAAAAGTATTCTTCGGTGTTCTTTTAGGACTTATCTATACGTATTATTATACAAGCCGGGCAGATGCCGATATTTACAAATACTTTGATGACAGTAAGATTCTCTTTTCAGCCTTTTTCACTCATCCCAAGCACTTTTTTCAAATGTTATCAGGTATTGATTCGGATGCAGATAATCTGCATCCTTATTATCAAACCATGAATAATTGGTACAACAGGTACAATGTGTATAATGATAACCGCACCATGATAAAACTCAACGCCATTCTTCGCTTCGTTTCTTTTGGCCATTATTATGTGCACTCCGTTTTTATGTGCTTTCTCTCTTTAATCGGACTTACAGGAATCCTGAAAGTTTTTAATGCTATTCTTGTAAACAAAAGCAAAATCCTTTTTGCCATTGTCTTTCTAATACCATCCGTATTATTCTGGACCTCAGGCATGATTAAAGACGGGTTGCTTGTCTTTGCCTTTGGTGTGTTATTTTACAATTTTCATAAGCTGTTAAAAAATGACTTTTCTGTTAAAACACTTGCTGCTATTTTATTTTCTTTCTATTTACTTACCTTGATAAAATTATATGTACTACTGATAATTTTTCCAGGCTTAATTGCTTATTACTGGTCCTACAAAACAAATTTAAAATGGGTAGGATTAAAATTTGCTCTTATTTATTTCATCGCAATGGTTGCATTATTTAATATTGAAAAAGTACTTCCTCAATATAATTTTAAAGAAAGTTTATCGGATAAACAGCATAATTTTATAGCCATATCAAAGGTCACTAAAATAGGAAGTTTTATCGATATACAACTGATTGAACCCAACACAATAAGTATTCTTAAAGCTGTTCCTTCGGCTATTGCCAACTTGCTTTTCAGGCCGTATTTATCGGAAGCGCGTTCGCCATTTATTCTCCTGGCTGCCGTAGAAAATGTAGCCATCTTATTAATGATTGCCTTATGTATTTTATCTTATAATCCCGCTAATAAAATCAGAGAATCTTTGTTTTATTTTTCTATTTATTTTGTCGTATTGCTTTACGCTCTTACAGGCCTGGTAACGCCTATCATGGGCGCTTTCGTTCGCTACAAAGTGCCTGCCTTACCGTTTCTGTTAGTTATTTTTGTTTTTATGTTTGATCAGGAAACGTTATTAAAAAGAATACCTCTTCTTGGCAAATTGGTCAATAAAATTTTAAATACTAATTTATCCAAAAGTAAATGAGCTCTTCTGTATTCCTTCAGGATTTTTCCAAAGAATTTAAATTCATTACATCAAGAAGCAGTGGCGCTGGCGGTCAGAATGTAAACAAGGTTTCCAGTAAAGTAGAATTACGTTTTGATATTGAAAATTCTTCACTATTAAGTCCGGATCAAAAAACGCTGCTAAAAGAAAAATTGAGCAACAATATCACCAATGAAGGTATTTTACAGATTGTATGTCAGGAAGACAGAAGCCAGCCGGTTAATAAAGAAATTTGTATAAAGAAATTTTACGATCTGCTAAAAAAAAGTTTTACGAAGCAAAAAAAACGAAGGCCTACTAAACCAACAAAGTCGTCAGTAAGAGAGCGACTAAACGTTAAGAAGAAAGACTCGCAAAAGAAAGCCTCAAGGGGCAAAGGTGGTTTTGATATTGAGTAATCCCTATATTAATCCAATCAATCTCAATAAAACCAATACAATGGCAACAACTATTAATATATGAACCAAGCCGCTTCCACTTAATGCCCAACCAAGAAGCCAAAAAACAACCAGTGCCGCTATAATTGCCCAAAAGATGCTGAATTCAGACATCTGGTTAACGTTGACTGTGTTCTTTTTTACAGAAAAAACTTCTTTTAATTTTGTTGGAAGCTTTGCCAAAACTTTTGTTGCCACCCCTTTAATTAAAAGCGGTGCTATACCTTTTTCTTTTTCATTCCCCTCAACTAAATTCAGCTTCGGCGCTGCATGGTCAACTACTCTCTCATTGCATTCATTTTTAACAAGTTCTTCTGTGCGTCCGGTTATGAGAGAACTTAGTGCTGCATTTTCTTTTTCCTTCAATTCATTAATAACAAATCGAGGTTCTATTACTTGGTTTCCCCGGGGAGTTTTATTTAAATAAGTATATCGTACATGGCTGCATGAGCTCATTAATACAATCAAAATTAAACAGGAGTAATTAAATAACTTGCTCGCTTTTTTCATAATTTTTTTTTGAATTTAAAATAAGTAGGTACATTTAACTATGAAAATATCATGCCTCATACTGCGATTTAATTAAAATATCTTATTTTTGACTCTCTTGTCAATTTTTTTGACATCCATAAAACGAATTGTTGAAATAGAATTTTGATAAATAAATAATTTAAAATTTATATTTTGAAACCAACCGATATTAAAGATCCGGAGTACTTCCACAAGGTGGTCGATTGTCAATATGCTTGTCCTGCCCACACTCCGGTGCCTGAATACATCAGGCTTATTGCAGATGGAAAATATGCAGAAGCATATATGGTTAACTGGGATTCGAATGTATTTCCCGGTATACTGGGGCGTACTTGTGACAGACCTTGCGAACCTGCCTGCCGACGTGGCCGTGTGGAAGAAGAGCCTGTAGCTATATGCCGACTGAAGCGTGTTGCTGCTGATAACAAGGGCGATGTTTCAAAATTAATGCCGAAAGGCCCTTTTAAACCTAATGGGAAAAAAATTGCATTGATTGGTGCCGGGCCTGCCGCGTTGACTGTAGGAAGAGACTTAGCGCCACTTGGGTACGAGTTGCATTTATACGATGAACAAAAAAAGGCGGGAGGTTTTATGCGCAGCCAGATCCCTTCTTTCCGTTTACCTGAAACTGTTTTAGATGAAGAAGTAAATTTCATCCTTGATTTAGGTATTCACACACATTTCAATACTTGCGTATCCAGTCTTAAAGAAGTCTTAGCTAAAGATTACGATGCTGTTTTCGTTGGTACGGGCGCTCCCAAAGGAAGAGATTTAAGTTTACCCGGTCGGGAAGAAGGCGCAGCAAATATTCATATTGGCATTAACTGGCTGGCGAACGTTGCTTTTGAACATACCTCAAAAATTGGAAAAAAAGTAATTGTCCTTGGTGGTGGAAATACCGCCATGGATTGCTGCCGTACAGCCCGTAGATTAGGTGGCGAACAAGTAAAAGTTGTTGTGCGTAGTCCTTTTACTGAGATGAAAGCTTCTCCCTGGGAAAAAGAAGATGCTCAACATGAAGATATTCCGATCATCGATAACCATGTTCCGAAATCTTTTGTTATTGAGAATGGAAAGCTGAAAGGGATGATGTTTGAAAAAGTGAAGGCTGTTTATGAAGAAGGAAAAAGAAAATTAGTTCCTGTTGGAGGCGAAGATATTTTTATTGAAGCAGATGATGTGTTGATAGCCGTGGGGCAGGAAAATACGTTCATATGGATTGAACGCGACTTAGGTATTGAATTTGACAAATGGAACATGCCGATTGTAAATGAAAAAACATTTGTTTCCACCAACAACAAAGTATTCTTCGGTGGCGATTCTGCATGGGGACCAAAAAATGTAATTACAGCTGTTGCTCATGGGCATCAGGCAGCCATCTCTATAGATTTAATGTGCAGAGGAGAAGAGTTAACAAAACGCCCTTCGCCATTTGTAAATCTCGTTAGTCAGAAAATGGGCATACACGAGTGGGCTTACGAGAGTGAAGTTGTAAATGATGTAAGATACATTGTTCCGCAAGCCGATAAAAAAGTGACACTTACCAATCGTAAAAAAGAAGTGGAATTGGGCTTCGGTATTTTAGAAGGGTACAAAGAAGCGCACCGCTGTCTAAACTGTGATGTGCAAACGGTTTTTATAGAAAAAAAATGTATTGAATGTGATGCCTGTGTGGATGTTTGTCCAACGTCCTGCATCAGCTTTACAACGAATGGAGACGAAACGGACTTACGTTCGCGTCTTAAAGTGCCCGCCACAAATCTTACACAAGATCTTTATGTGTCGGATATCTTACCTACCCAAAGAGTGATGGTGAAAGACGAAAATGTTTGTCTGCACTGTGGTTTGTGTGCTGAACGTTGTCCTACTTCGGCGTGGGAAATGGATAAATTCTTTTACAATGTAACTAAAGCAGGCAAAGGATGTCATTAGAAAATAAAGTAAACGATTTTGTAGTAAGGTTCGCCAACGTAAACGGAACCGGATCTGCAAGTGCTAATTTCCTATTTACAAAAGCAATATTCCGGATGGGAATTCCGGTTACACCAAAAAATATTTTTCCGTCCAACATACAAGGATTACCTACTTGGTATGAAGTAAGAGTCAGTGAAAAAGGGTATCTCGGACGTAGAGAAGGTATTGATTTAATGGTTGCGGTAAACCCACAAAGTTTTAAAAATGATGTGGCGAGCGTAAAACCTGATGGGTACTTTTTATACGACAGCTCAAAAAAAATTCATGAAGAATATATCCGGAAGGATGTTAATTATCTACCTATTCCTTTGATGGAACTGTGCAACAAAGAATTTACTGATCCGCGCCAGCGACAACTATTTAAAAACATTGTATACGTCGGTGCTCTTGCTGCGCTTTTAGATATTGAGTTTAAGGTGTTGGAAGATCTGTTAGCAGATCAGTTTAAAGGAAAAGAAAAACTGATTGCGCCCAACGTAAAAGCATTAAAATTAGGTGAGGATTACGTTCAGAAAAATTTCAAGTATCCACTCGGGTTTCGTGTTGAACGTCGCGATTTATTGGGAGATTCCATCATGATAGATGGAAACTCTGCCTGCGGACTTGGAGCTGTATACGCAGGTGCCACAGTAGCTGCATGGTATCCGATCACACCATCTACCTCGGTAGTGGAAGCCTTCAGCTCTTATGCAGAAGAGTTGAGGGTGGATAAGGAAACAGGTAAAAATAATTTTGCGATCGTTCAGGCAGAGGATGAATTGTCGGCTATGGGAATGGTCATTGGCGCTAACTGGAATGGCGCTCGTTCTTTTACTGCCACAAGCGGTCCGGGTGTTTCATTGATGAATGAGTTTTTAGGTCTTGCCTATTTTGCAGAAGTGCCTGCTGTATTGATTGATGTGCAGCGTACAGGGCCTTCAACGGGGATGCCTACAAGAACACAACAATCAGATATTATGGAAGCAGCTTATGCTTCGCATGGTGATACGAAACACGTGTTGCTTTTTCCTTCTACACCTAAAGAATGCTTTGAACTTACTGCCGATTCATTTGATCTGGCTGAGCAATTGCAAACACCGGTTATCTTAATGACCGATTTGGATTTGGGAATGAACGACCATGTTTCTGCCCCGCTAACATGGAATGACAAGCGTAGTTATAAACGAGGAAAAGTTTTAAATGCTGAAGATTTAGATAAAATTGAAAGATTCGGAAGATATTTAGATGTTGATAATGATGGGATTACTTATCGCACGCTTCCCGGAACACATCCATCTAAAGGGTCGTTCTTTACCCGTGGCACATCCCGTGATGAATATGCGACGTATACTGAAGACGCAGATACCTACAAACGTAATATGGACAGGCTCATAAAAAAATGGAACACCGCTAAAGATATGGTGCCCGGGCCGCAAGTATATCAGGACAAAAACAAGTTTGATTACGGAGTTATTTTCTTCGGAACATCAACATATGCAGCAGAAGAAGCCATGGACTTATTAAAGAAGGAAAAAATTTCTTTGGATGCCATCCGGTTAAAATCTTTTCCTTTTAACAAAACAGTCGAAGACTTTATTAGCGCACATAAAAAAGTATTTGTTATCGAGCAAAACCGCGATGCACAAATGAAATCATTATTAATGATTGAATTAGAAGCCGATCCTAAAAAACTTATTTCTGTTCTAAATTACGACGGGCTGCCAATCACAGCGGATAATATCCTTAAACAAATTAAAAGCAAGTTTTGAATTATAAATTATGAGTTATAAGTTATGAGTGAATCAAAGAATATTTTAAAAGAGAAATCTTTTCAATTTGCTTTGAGGATTATTAAGCTCAATAAATTTCTTGTAGATGAAAAAAAAGAATATGTTTTAAGTAAGCAGATCATGCGTTCCGGGACTTCGATAGGAGCGAACATTAGAGAAGCTCAAAATGCCCAAAGCAAAGCTGATTTTATACACAAGTTATCTATTTCTCAAAAAGAGTGTGACGAAACAATGTATTGGTTAGAACTTCTAAATCAATCAGAATATTTGACAGAATTAGAATTTAGGAAAATTTACACAGAATCAAACGAACTACTAAAAATGCTTCGAAGTGCCATAATAACTAGTAAAAAAATTATAAATTATAAGTGATAAATTATAAATGAAATAGCCATAATTCTAAAAGAAATTATAAATTATAAGTGATAAGTTATGAATGAGAAAGGATAAAATTTAGAACCATAATTATCACTGACAATTCATAACTCATAATTTATAACTCATAACTCATAATTCATAAAAATGACTTACGTAAAACCAAAATTCCGTCATCCCGAATTACCTAAAAATAAATTAGGGTATACCATAGATCACTACGAAGGTGCGCTCTCTACTTTATGTGCAGGTTGTGGACACGATTCAATAAGCGCCGCCATTATACAGGGTTGTTATGAAATAAATATCGAGCCTCATAAGCTTGCTAAACTTTCGGGCATTGGTTGTTCTTCAAAAACACCTGCTTATTTATTAAGTAACTCACATGGTTTTAATTCTGTTCACGGGCGTATGCCGTCGGTTGCAACAGGCGCTAATCTTGCTAACCGTGATCTGATTTATTTAGGCGTTAGTGGTGATGGAGACTCTGCTTCCATTGGTATGGGACAGTTTGTGCACGTTATTCGCCGTAGTCTTAACATGGTTTATATTGTTATGAATAACGGTTGTTACGGTCTCACAAAAGGACAGGATTCCGCAACTGCCGATAGCGGCTCTAAAAACAAAACCGGACATGTTAACCTTTTTGAAGGAATTGATCTTTCAAGCCTGGCTATAGAACTAGGTGCAACCTTTGTAGCACAAAGCTTTTCAGGAGATAAAACACAGTTGGTACCGCTGATTAAGGCTGCCATGAATCATCCCGGCTTTGCGTTTATTAATGTGATTTCACCTTGCGTTACTTTTAATAATAATACAGGCTCAACAAAATCGTATGATTATGTTCGGGAACATGTGGAAGCAACTTCCACCATTGATTTTGTTCCTGAAATGGCGGAGATTACCACCAGCTACGATGAAGGAAGTACGCAACGTGTCAAAATGCACGATGGTTCTTCTATACAACTGCATAAGCTGGCACAAGAGTGGGATCCTTTAGACAGGCTTTCAGCAATGAATGCCATTCAAAAGGCAAAAATGGAAAGTGAAATTCTCACCGGACTTTTATACATAAATCCCGATTGCCACGATTTGCATCAACTTCTAAAAACCAACGACAAGCCTTTAAATTCCTTAACTCAAAAAGAACTTTGTCCGGGCTCCGAAATGCTTGTAGATATTAATGCAGGGCTGCGATAGCTGTTGAAAAAACATATAAAAAAATCATTTTTTATGAAATGAGTATGATTCTGAAATCATAACCAGATCATGTATGGAATTTGCGAATTCCATATGACCATTAAAGAAAAATTATATACATATGAATTTTGGAATGTTATCTTTGGCCTTCTTAATTTAAATATTTAACCTAATTCCTAATTTATGAGTGCAAATAAAATTAAAGTAGCCAACCCTGTTGTAGAGCTGGACGGTGATGAGATGACACGTGTTATCTGGACATTTATTAAAGACAAATTGATTTATCCTTACCTGGATCTGGATATAAAATATTATGACTTGGGAATGGAGCATCGCGATGCAACAGATGATAAAGTAACTGTTGAAGCTGCTGAAGCCATAAAGAAATACAATGTTGGTATTAAATGCGCCACCATCACCCCTGATGAAGCCCGTGTGAAAGAGTTCAACCTGAAACAAATGTGGAAATCTCCTAACGGAACCATTCGTAATATTTTGGATGGTACTGTTTTCAGAGAGCCTATTGTAATGAAAAATGTTCCACGTTTAGTACCTAACTGGACGGCTCCTATCTGTATTGGTCGTCATGCATTTGGTGACCAGTATAAAGCAACGGATTTTGTTACGAAAGGAAAAGGAAAGCTTACCATTACTTTTACACCGGAAGGCGGAGGATCTGCTCAATCTTTCGAAGTGTTCAATTTCAAAGGCGATGGCGTTGCTTTAGCGATGTACAATACAGATGAGTCCATAAGAGGTTTTGCACATTCTTGTTTTAACCAGGCACTAAGTAAAAAATGGCCTTTGTACCTTTCTACAAAGAACACCATTTTGAAAAAATACGATGGTCGTTTTAAAGATATTTTTGAAGAAATATTTCAGGCAGATTACAAAGCAAAATTTGATGCAGCAGGCATTGTTTACGAACATCGTCTGATTGACGACATGGTTGCATCTGCATTAAAATGGAATGGAAACTTTGTTTGGGCTTGTAAAAATTACGACGGCGATGTGCAGTCGGATACAGTTGCACAAGGCTTTGGTTCATTAGGCTTAATGACTTCTGTACTCATTACTCCGGACGGAGGCACTATGGAAGCAGAAGCAGCCCATGGAACTGTTACAAGACATTTCCGCGATCATCAGGCCGGTAAACCAACGTCTACCAATCCAATAGCGTCTATCTTTGCATGGACAAGAGGGTTGGAGTTCAGAGGTAAATTGGACAACAACCAGGAGTTAATTAAATTCTGTAAAATATTAGAACAGGTTTGTGTTGAAACAGTAGAGTCAGGTAAGATGACGAAAGATCTGGCTGTATGTATTCATGGAAACAAAGTGAGTAAAGATCAATATTTAAATACTGAAGATTTCTTAGCGGCGATAGATGTTAACTTAAAAGCAAAGTTGAACTAGTCATTAAAAGATAGCGTATATTCTTTAACACAGAGGTCGCAGAGTTGACAGAGTTTCACAGAGAAGAAATAATTAACTCTGTGAAACTCTTTTTTTCTCAGTGTCCTCTGTGTTGAAATTAAATTCATAACTCTTTTTTGCATAAAATCCTTGGAAAAACAAAAATGATTTTCTACTTTTGCCCTCCGCTTTGTAAAAAGCATTAATCATTTTATAATCAATTAATTAAAAACACACATGTTAAAAAATTATGAAACTGTTTTCATTATGACGCCTGTTCTTTCGGACGAGCTAATGAAGGAAACCGTTACAAAATTCAAGAAAATCCTCACCGACAACGGTGCCATACTTGTCCACGAGGGCAATTGGGGATTGCGCAAACTAGCTTATCCGATTCAAAAGAAAAGCACAGGTTTTTATTATTTAATCGAGTTTCAGGCTCCCGGTGAGTTAATCAACAAACTTGAAGTCGAATATAAGAGAGATGAACGCATTATGCGTTTCCTCACTACGGTATTAGATAAACATGCTGTAGCTTATAACATAAAGAAAAAAACTTTGACAGCTAACAAAAAAGCACAAGCAACGGTAGCTTAAAAAACAAATTAACATGGCAACAGAATCAGAAATAAGATATTTAAATCCTCCTACAGTAGAGGTCAATAAAAAGAAATATTGTCGTTTTAAGAAAAACGGTATTAAATATATCGATTACAAAGACGAAAAATTCTTAACGAAGTTCATCAACGAACAAGGTAAACTTTTACCTAAACGTTTAACAGGTACTTCATTAAAGTATCAACGTAAAGTGGCACAGGCTGTGAAAAGAGCCCGCCACATAGCATTATTGCCTTACGTTGCGGATTTACTAAAATAATTTTTATCGTTCCATTCAGGTATTCTTTACTTTGAATAGGCATAAACAGACAAAAAAATGGATGTAATACTAAAAGAAGACGTAAAACACTTAGGCTATAAAGACGATTTAGTAAAAGTGAAAAATGGTTACGGCTTAAACTATTTGATACCTAAAAAATTAGCTATCGTAGGCAACGAAACCAATAAAAAAGTATTAGCTGAAACAGTTAAACAACGTACTTTCAAAGAAGAAAAATTGAAGAAAGAATCACAAGCTATTGCTGACTCATTAAAAGATACTGTATTATCTGTCGGAGCCAAAGTAGGTGAGAACGGAAGAATCTTTGGTTCAGTAACTACAGTTCAGATCGCAGAGGCTTTAAAGAAAAAAGGTCACAACATAGATCGAAAAAATATTTCTTTTGAAGAAGAAAGCGTTAAAACTATCGGAACATATACAGCAGTTATCAGCCTTCACCGTGATTTAAAAGTTAAAATTACTTTCGAAGTAGTAGCTGAATAAGTTAATTATGAATTATAAGTTATAAGTGAAAATTTATAATTTATAATTTATAATTTATCATTCATCATTCATATCGCAGCGCTTCAATAGGATCCAACCTGGATGCTTTTCCTGCCGGATAAGAGCCCGATATGAGGCCCACCAGGAAACATAGAGCGATTCCTGCAAGAATCCATAACCAGGGAATAACAAAGCCGGCGCCAATAAATAAAGAAACAACATTCCCTATTAGTATTCCAAGCACAATTCCGAGAATTCCGCCCAGCTGGCAAATTACAATGGCCTCAGTTAAAAACTGACGTTTTATATCTGTCGAGGTAGCGCCAATAGCTTTTCGAATTCCTATTTCACGCGTACGTTCGGTAACAGACACCAGCATGATATTCATTAAACCAATAGCGGCGCCGAAAAGCGTAATAAAGCCAATGAGTGTAGCGGCAATCGTTACATATTCAATATTGCCGATGAGGATATTCGCGAGGCTGTCACTTTTGGTGACTTCAAAATTGTTGTCTTCTTTCAGTGGGAGCTTCCTGATATTCCTAAGGATACCTGTTGCTTCTCCAATAGCAGTTTCTATACTTTGAACATTATCCACCATAACACTAATGGTAAAAGATTGATCCGGCTTCAGAAAAAATTGCTTCACATTAAGTAGTGGTAAAATACAAATTCTGTCACCACCAAAACCAAAAGAGGATCCTTTTTTTTGTAACACTCCTATAATTTTATACTTCGTATTTCCAATAGAAATAATTTTGTCAAGAGGGTTTTCTGTAGGAAAAAGAGTAGCGCGAACTTCCGTTCCTATAATGACTACATGATTGCCATATTGAATATCTCCGACAGAAAAGTTACGTCCATTTTCAAGTGTATATCCCGAAACGTAAACATAGTTTTCATCACCGCCAAACACAGACATGTTGGGATTTGTTTTCAAAGAATTGTATTTTAATACAGCTCCCTGGGAAGCCATAGCTGAAATAGAAACGTTCGCCGGAAAATGGAATCTGTTCTTAAATTCTATTGCTTCACGATAACTTATTTCTTTATGCTTTTTCGGACGCTTACCCGCTTTGCCAATTTGTATGGTACTGCTTTTATTACGAATAGTAAAAGTGTTCGCTCCCATGCTGGAGAAGTTGGAATTAATAGAATACTTTATAGCGTCTATAGCAGTTAGTATGCCCACCAGCGCCATAATCCCGATGGCTATAATAAGGGACGTCAACATGGTTCGGAGTAGCTGGCCCCGTAATGCCTGAAAAGAGAGTTGTATATTTTCCTTTATATCCATTAAAATCAAAAGTACTATTTATATCAAAGGATCTCTCATGAATTTTTCTCACTATTTTAGTTGAATTTTATTATCTTTAATAACAAAACAATTTTGCATTATTGTTTTTATTACGCGAATAAAATTCAAATGAAAAGATTTATAGTCTTGTCCTGCCTGTTAATATTTTCCATATATGGATACGCCCAGCATGTAAATGAATTCGATAAAGAATTTGAGGAGGCGCATGACGAAAATAGTTACCGGGCCAGATTAGCACAAAGGCAACAGCAAACGAATCCACTTTCCAATGATTATGATTTAAAATACCATCGCCTCGAATGGTCAGTAGATCCGAAGGCGCTATATATTTCAGGTAAAATCACTTCTTATTTTACATCTCTGAAAGATAATTTTTCTGTTTTGAATTTTGATGCATCTTCCGCTCTCGTTATAGATTCTGTTTTTCATCAGGGACAAAAACTAAACTATGCCTCCAATAATGATGTATTAACCATTACATTAAATTCCCCTTTAAGTTCAGGTCAACTGGATTCTGTCAGTGTTTATTATCATGGCGTTCCCGTAAAATCAGGATTCGATTCATTCATGATCGGGACCCACGGAGATAATAAGGATCCCGAACTATGGACTTTATCAGAACCCTATGGCGCCAAAGATTGGTGGCCCTGCAAGCAAGTGCTGTATGACAAGATTGATTCTATAGATGTGATTGTTACCACTCCTGATTTATACAGAGTTGCCGGCAACGGACTTCTGGTGAGCGAGGTGCAGCAAGGAACTGACAAGGTATTTCACTGGAAACACAGGTATCCGATTTCTTCTTATTTAATAGCTATTGCAGTCACCAATTTTGAACAATACACCAACTATTTTTACAACGGAAAAGATTCTCTTCCCATATTAAATTATGTGTATCCGGAGGAATTGGATTTGGCAAAATACTTAACGCCTGATATTATACCTGTGATGGCTTTGTACGATTCTCTGTTTGGAGCCTATCCTTTTGCCAAAGAAAAATACGGGCATGCCCACTTTGGGTGGCGCGGAGGAATGGAGCATCAAACCATGTCCTTTGTAGCTGATTTTTCTCATGCCTTGATGGCGCACGAGTTAGCGCATCAATGGTTTGGAGATAAACTAACCTGCTCCAGCTGGAAGGATATATGGCTCAACGAAAGTTTTGCAACCTTTTTAACCGGATTAACCTATGAGCATCTGTCTGATGCTGCCACTTTTTTAAGATGGAAAAATGAAAAGATTAACAATGTAATTTCCAGCCCTAATGGCTCTGTTTATGTAGACGATACAACATCCGTGGGAAGAATTTTTTCCGGGCGTTTGTCGTATGATAAAGGCGCTATGGTTTTACATATGTTAAGATGGGAAATGGGTGATGAACCCTTTTTTAGGGCTATTAAAAATTATATCACGGATAAAACGTTAACCTATAATTACGTCAATACAACTAATTTAAAACTGCATTTTGAAAAAGTGTCAGGTCAAAACTTAGATAAATTTTTTACCGATTGGATTTACGGACAAGGGTATCCTTCCTATCATTTCAGGTATGTACAAAAGGAGAATAATGAAATGGTCATTAATGTGAGACAAACACCATCGGATCCGAGTGTATCCTTTTATCAAATGGATTTGCCGGTGTTGTTAAAAAATAAAGTTAAAGACACTTTGATCGTTTTGCACAACGTACAATCAGATCAAAATTTTACGGTTCCTGTTGGCTTTAAAATAGATTCATTACTGTTCGATCCTGATAAATGGATCCTGAGTGGCAACAATACCATAGAAGATATTTCCTATACGCTCAAGCCTTTTACGGTTCGCCCGAATCCTGCCAAAGGTAGTTGTATCATTTATACCAATACGCTTAATTATAATCCTGACAAAGTGTATACAGTCGAATTTATTACGGTATTAGGAAGTATATCCAAGCGCATTTATTTTGATCACGCATTCGCTAACGTAGATATTTCCGATCTCAGGACAGGCATCTATTTTGTAAAATTTTATGAAGACGATAAGTACTATGTGGAAAAAGTACTGATTTCGAATTGAGAATTTAATTCCTGCAAAGAGGATTTATCATTTAGAATTTTTATAGATTTGAAAACACTTAAAACTATTTTTGTTTTTTGAATTTATAGAAATTAAAAGAATCAGATAAAACATATAGAAGTAGTTTCTTCGTTGTCTAAAAATGCGCGAATAAAAGTGAGAGAAAATCAATGATAACGATTTATTTTTCAGATATTGAGTCTGCATTTAATACTATTCCCTACAGCTACTGTCTAAAACAACTGCCATTGGCTATGCGTGCAAGAATTGAGCGATACCATCAGGAATCGGACCAAAAATTAGGTGTGCTTGGAAAAATGTTATTGTTTAGTCAGCTTGAGCATTATAAACTTTCTGAAATATTGTCCTTATCGAATATTAGATTCAACGAATTCGGAAGACCTTCATTTGATCATCCCTTTGATTTTAATATTTCTCATTCAGGAAAAATGGTTGTTTGTGCAGCAGGTACGGAAGGTAGAATTGGAACTGATCTTGAAGAAGTTAAAGACATAAATTTTGATGATTTCTATCAACAGTTTAGTAGTAGTGAATGGACTGCAATTAAACAAGACAAAAATCCCACATCCAGGTTTTTCGAATTCTGGACAAGAAAAGAAGCCTTTGTAAAAGCCATTGGAACAGGAATTAGTATATTAAATAAATTAATCGTATTGGTATGTTGCAATTCAAGAAGTATAAAAAGTTTTACAATAAGGAGTTAGTTATTGAAATAGAGGATACTTTTCTTGATGAAGGGGTATATTGGATAAAGGGCGATAATGGTACAGGAAAGAGTACCCTTATGAAAAGCATTGCCGGACTTATACCTTTTGATGGAGATATTAGTCTTTACGGCCTGTCCAATAACCAAAAGAATATCCTGGCCTATCGAACGATTGTTAATTATGGGGAAGCAGAGCCTGTATATCCTGAGTTTTTAAAAGGCAGCGATTTAGTTAAGCTTTATCAAAATGCTAAAGCTGCAGGAGAGGAACAGGTGGAGTCCTTGTTAATACGATTGGGCGTAAAAAAATTCTATTCGAAAGAGATAGGGGCATATTCTAGTGGAATGGTAAAAAGACTTTCGTTAGCGTTGGCTTTCACTGGAAATCCAAGGTTGATTTTGCTGGATGAGCCACTTATCACTCTTGATAAAGAAACAACAGAAGTAGTGATGGAATTGATTATGGAGTATGCAGCGAAAGGAGTATCTATTATCTATACCTCACATCAGGAGTTCAAAGATAAGATAAGCTTCCCAATGAACGTATTGCTTTTGAATAATCACCACCTTAAACCGTTCATAAATGTTAGCAGTATTTAAAATATTATTCAAGCTTTTTGTATCTCAATTCTATAAACTCAACGGAGGATTTTTCCTTTTCTGGTTCATCTTTTTTTTTGGAGTCGTTAGCCCTGGAATGCTTGGTGTATATCATCTTGCATTAATTCAAGCTGAAATAGAGTCATTTGTCATGCTTATTGGTGTTATGATAGGATGGTTTCTATATAACGAGAAGTGCTTAGAATGTTTTAAAACAATCATGTTAAAATATAAAAATTCTTTTCTGCATGTGTTGCAAGCTGTAGATAGCAAAAAAATAATTTTAATTTTTGGCATTTGTCATATTCTGGTATTTCTTCCTGTTTCTATATATGCCTTAATCGTTGCTGGAGTCGCTATCTCACAAGCTAAATTTCTGGTTGCGGTACTTGTTTTATTTTTTTTGATCGTGATTACTATTACAAGTACCTTCCGTATAAGAAGTGTGCTTTCAAGTCGAATTCCTTCACGAAGCTATTCATTATTTAGTAGGTTTCAACGCAAGAGCAGATTGATAAATTACAACTTCTTTTTGGTCCGGTATATTTTAACGGAAAGAAAGATCAACATCCTGATACTAAAGATTTTTTCTTCTATTTTCTTTTACCTATTTTTCATAAAACATATAAGTGAATTTAGCAAACCTTGGTTTGTAATGGCTTTATTACTGATAAGTTATGCCCATTCCGTACTCATATTTCATACTCATAAGTTTATAGAAGAAAAGTTATCCTTTATGAGGAACTTGCCAATTTCTTTATTCAAAAGGATAGCAATGTTCGTTATTCCTATATGTTTGGTGTTTATACCGGAACTCCTGTTCATGCTCATCAATGGATTAAGTGTATTGTCCATTGAAGATGTAGTTACCTCTTATTGCATACTCGTAACGCAACTTATGCTTTACACGTCTATTTTGTATATAAAAAACGTTCAGTTAAAAGAATATTTAAAATATATTTTTGCAATTTTTTTACTTTCCACCTTTTTATACAACGCTTTAGATCACCTATGGCTTATACTGCTCCAGTTCGGGCTTTGTTATGCACTATTTAAAATACAATATTTCAAGTACGAACATATTGTTTACACCAATTAGAAACCACTATGAGTTTAAACTTAACCAGTCCAGAAATTCAAAACTATGTTGAGAATTACTCCAGCCGGGTCAGATATGTGAACGAGTTGCTGGTGTGGATTTGTGTAAGGGTTTGTGCGTTGTTAATCCGTACCTAATAACCTTCGGATTTGTAATCATAAGTGTTCGAAACATGAACATAGAATGTACAAAAATCCGCCTGAAGCGGATTTAATTAAGAATAAATTTGTTGGTTCTTTATTTTAAAATTACGGTCAGATTTAAGATAGCATCGGTTTTTCATGTTTCGAACACTTCTAGTCGAACAGACTCGTGAGAGCGGATCTCCGAAAACCCACACAGCGCCAAGCCGAAAATTTTTATAGGTCATCCTTTTTAGACAGTGTACATTATCAACCTCGACTGCTGTAAATAAGTGGCTTTACTGACATCCATCATATTTTAAAAATTTCTTTTCATTCAATTTTGCACATAATTTAAATTGTGGAGTCTGTTCTATATATAAAAACAAAAACGAACAAATTATATACATATGAAACTTAAACTATTTTCTTGTTTTCTATTGCTACTTGCTACTTTTAGCGGAACAGCACAAGTCAGAAAAGACAGTAGCAGTAGTGCTCCTGCTTTGGGTAATCGGGTTATTGGCAATATGGAAACCAGGCAACTGTTCAAACGAAAAGGGCAAATTTTCTTTTACTGGGGATATAACCGCTCGGCCTACACCAAAAGTGATATTCATTTTTCAGGAGATGGCTATGACTTTTCCATCACTGATCTTACGGCAGAAGATGAACCCACTACCACCTTCATTACTTATATTAAACCCACCACCTTTACTGTTCCGCAGTATAATTATCGCATCGGTTATTTCATTAATGATAAAACCTTTATTTCTTTGGGAGAGGATCATATGAAATATTCAATTAACAAGCAGACAACTCACCTTACCGGATCTATTGCAAAAGATAATAATCAGGGTAATAACACAGGCCGCTATAATAATACTGAAGTACTTGTAGGAGAAGGAAACGGAGGTGATGGAACCCAACTTTCTATTGTTGATTCTCTGCGGAAAGGTTTTGTTTCAGGTTTTGAACATTGTGACGGATTAAATGACGTTAGTTTTGAATTAGGAAGAATTGAACAATTATGGATTTCTAAAAACGGTAAAGATGCTCTTGCTGTTGTTGGTTCTATTGGTGCCGGCATGGTGTTTCCAGACTCTGATGTAGATATGTTGGGATATCCTCCTGAACATGATGCGAATGGCGGCAAAAATTATCATTTAGCAGGATATAGTTTTTCAGCAAGTTTTGGTTTGCAGTTTGATTTCTGTAAAAATTTCTTTCTGCTGACCCGGCTAAAAGGAGGGTACATGAATTTACCGGATATCAATACAACAACCACCGGAGGAAAAGCAAGCCAGCATTTCAGTTTCATTGAACCGATGCTTGTTGTAGGTTATACTTATGCTTTTGGCAAACATTGATTTACTATTTAAACCTCATCGCTATAAACAGCTTTAGGCTTCTCTCTCAAATTGTATTGAGATACCATAATTTCACCATAAGCGCCAGCAGTGCGGATGGCGATCATGTCACCTCTTTTGGTAACCGGCAGTTCCACCGCTTTTCCAAAGCAATCGGATGATTCGCAGATGGGGCCTACAACATCATACTTTTGCGTAACAGGGGCAAGGTTGGTAATATTTTCTATTTTATGAAAAGCCTGATACAGAGCAGGACGAATGAGATCTGTCATGCCTGCATCCAATATAGCGAAGTTCGTATTCACACCGTTTTTGATATACAACACTCTGCTTATTAAATTACCGCATTGGGCTACGATGGCGCGTCCCAATTCGAAATGTACTTTCTGGCCGGGTTGTAATTCTAATATTTTGCTGAACACTTCAAAGTAGGCTTTAAAGTCAGGGATGGACTGCGTATCCGGTTCGTGGTAGTTGACACCCAATCCGCCACCCATATTTAAATTAGGAATGGGAATATGATGGTTGGCAAACCATTGTTGGATCTCATTTACTTTTAAGCACAGGCGTTTAAAATTAGATAAATCGGTTATTTGAGAACCGATATGAAAATGCAATCCGATGAGTTCAATATTGCTTAGGGTTTTAAGCAAAGCAACAACACTTTCCAGTTCCCACAGATTAATGCCGAATTTATTTTCTTCTAAGCCTGTGGTAATGTAATGATGTGTGTTGGCATTCACATTCGGGTTGATACGAAGAGCAACACGCGCTTTTTTGTTTTTCTTTCCTGCGAGTTCATTCATAACTTCCAATTCTTGTTTCGACTCACAGTTGAAACAAAAAATAGTCTGATCCAGGGCATAGTTAATTTCTTTATCAGATTTTCCTACACCTGCAAACACAATATGAGAAGGATCAAAGCCCACTTCAATGGCTTTTTTTACTTCGCCACCGCTAACACAATCCGCGCCGAATCCGAACTCTTTTACAATCCTGGCTACCTTATCATTGGCATTCGCCTTCATCGCATAATGAACAGTATAGTTGTGCGATTTAGCGGCAGCCGCTAATTGCGTAAGCGTTTCTTTCAGAAGCCCGGTATTGTAATAATAGAAAGGCGTTTCTATTTGCGCTAACTTAGATGTAACAGTTGGGTTAAACATGTCTCGATAATAAATATTCGTTTCTATTTGAAATGCACCACAGATTACTCAGATTTTCACAGATTGGCTTTATTTGTATATAATATTATTCGTTTTAATTTTTTTTAATCTGCGAAAATCTGTGGTGAAAGTTAAACAGTTTGTTTTATTTTTTCTGCAAACAAGCCGACATTCAATGCTTGAAGAGCCGGGATTTTAAACTCTGAATTGACCAGCAAAGACACGTTGTTATTACTTCCGCCGAATGAGATCATCCGTATGGAAATGCTTTTTAATGTGTCAAATATTTTAGAGGCATAGCCTTTTTTATCGCCCATAAGGTCGCCGACTATACAGATAATAGTTTGATCACGATCCACTTCAACAGCGCCATATTGTTCCAATTCAGCAACAATTTTGTCGAGGTGTGTTGGGTTGTCAATGGTAATGGATACGGCTACTTCAGAAGTAGCGATCATATCGATAGGTGTTTTATAAAGTTCGAATACTTCAAATACGCTTCTTAAAAAACCATAAGCCAAAAGCATCCGGCTGGATTTAATTTTAATTACCGTAATGCCATCTTTGGCTGCAATAGCAATGATGTCGCCACTTTTAGCATGTTCTTTTATGAGAGTGCCTTTTGCTGACGGTTCCATGGTATTTAACAGACGAACAGGAATATTGTATTTCTGCGCCGGCCAGATGGTAGAAGGATGTAAAATCTTCGCACCGAAATAAGCGAGCTCTGCTGCTTCATCAAAAGACAATTCGGCAATAGGGAAGGTGGGTTTAACATATCTCGGATCATTGTTGTGCATCCCGTCAATGTCTGTCCAGATTTGTATTTCTTCACTTCGTATAGCGGCTCCAATCAGGGAAGCAGAGTAATCGCTTCCTCCACGTTTTAAATTGTCTGTTTCACCAAATGCATTTCTGCAAATGAACCCCTGAGTGATAAATAAAGAACAGTCAGGATGTTTGGCTAATTCTGCTGTTAAATGATTTTCAATATAGGATAGTATCGGCTCGTTGTCTCCGTCAATACGCATAAAATCCAATGCGGATAATAAGACAGATGCAACGCCTTTTTCTTCTAAATAATAGTGAAACAAAGCAGTAGATAATAATTCGCCCTGGGCTAAAATAGCACGTTCTTCATGCACTGTAAATACATCTTTTGCAAAATCACGAATGAAATTAAAGTGAGCTTCTATCAGTTCATTTCCTTTTTTCCTGCCCGCTTCGCTTTTGAATAATTCCTGAACAAATACTTTGTACTTGTTATTTAATTTATCAATTAATGCTATGGCTGCTTTTTGATCGCCTTTAGCAAATAATGCTATGGCTGCTTTTTGATCGCCTTTAGCAAACGTGCCTGAAATCTCGACCAATGCATTGGTAGTACCGGCAACAGCCGATAAAACAACTATTCTTTTGTCGTTTGAAGCTATTAGTTTTTCTAATGCATGCATGCGCTCAGGAGAGCCCACAGACGTACCTCCAAATTTTAAAACTTTCATTCTTTATGGTTTATTGAGCTTAATAAATAGTTTATAAAAGGTGGGCAAAAATATAGATAAAAAACCGAATTACATGGATGTATTTGTCAATTAATCATTTTGAATCAATAGTGTCCTAAACGTTTTTTAGTTAGGATAAAAATAATCATTCATTGGTTATATTGAACATTTATTTTCTTTTTCAAAAAAGAACCC
>OLLH01000060.1_pt1 | contig 25159 bp, 24 predicted proteins | sample 1604451 | NCBI WGS metagenome assembly OLLH01 (sample SAMEA104055714, study PRJEB20765) | soil metagenome | isolation source: soil
TAGTGGTGTATGGACGCGTTCACTAACAGAAGTAACAGGAATTAAAAATATTGCCAGGCAAGATAAGATCAATGTTTATCCCAACCCCGGTAATGGTATTTTTACCATCAGTAAACAAGATGTATCTGTTAAATCAGAAATAGTTCTGTTCAATGTTTTTGGAGGCAAAGTTTATCAGCAAGAGCTATTCAATACTTTAACGGCAATAGACCTTTCAAATAAAGAGAAAGGAATGTATTTCTACCGGATAATTTCGTCAAATCAAATGATTGATAGTGGGAAGCTCATTATACAGTAGCTCTCCAGCCTTCGATGTTGTTGAAGAACACAGTTGAATTTTCAAAACAAGTAGTAATAGAAAAAGGAGAAATGAAGGATCGAAACTTTTGCATCCCCAGCAAGATTTTTTTTTGATTTTTTCATATACAAAAAAAGGATATTGAAACCAATTTCAATATCCTTTAATCAAACTCAGTCATAGAAAGAGTTTCAAAAGTATTTACCAACTATTTTTTGCTATTATACCAAATTAATAAATGTGCTGAATATTTCGACAAGCTCAATATGATACATTGATCAGTCTGTTGAAAAAGCAACATCAGGTATATCTTAATTTACATTTCCTCCTGTACTGTCCACTCCGTAATTCGTCTTAATATCACTCAATTTATTGCCCCTGCTGATCATTTGCAATTTATCAGTACAAAAAAACAAATAAAAAAAAATGATTTTATCTGGCTATTTCAATTTTTACTTTTTTATTTTTGATCTTTTCATTTTTGATCAGATGTACGACCTTCTCCATTTTACTTCGCTTTATTGCAGCGTAGGAAGAAAAATCAAGCACTTCAATCAATCCCAATTCGTCTCTTTGTAAGAGTCCCTTTTGGTGCAGGAGGCCTACAATATCCATTTTGTTGATCTTGTCTTTTTTCCCACCGGCGATATAAAGAGTAGCCCATTCAGAAGGTGGAGGCAGATTGACTTTTGCAGGTAGTTTTTCAAATACCGGAGCTTCTTTTAAATATGCCGGTAGCTTTTCTTCTGCCGTTAATAATAAGTAAGAAGTACCTTCAGCGTGCATGCGCGCTGTGCGTCCGTTCCTGTGTACGAAAGCATCTTCAGTAGGGGGTAATTGATAATGGATTATATATTCTATTTCAGGAATGTCAAGCCCACGTGATGCCAGGTCGGTTGAAATTAGCATATGATGGCTGCGATTTCGAAACTTGATTAAAGCACGTTCCCTGTCCTCTTGCTCCATCTTTCCATGAAAAATACCGTGTCCCAAACCTTTTTCCAACAGTAGATCGCTGATGCGTTCTACGGCGTCCCTATGGTTGCAGAAAACAAGTGTTGGTTTATTACCTATTTTACAGATCAATCCAAAGAGAGCTTCGAGCTTGTCATGGCCTTCGGATACAACGGCCTTAACTTTAAGACCCGGAAGCTGCATATCGCTCAGATAATTAATTTTAATAGGATTTTGTACTCCGGTAAATGCAGGAATTTCAAGGCCTCTTGTGGCAGATGTCAGGATCCGTTGATTCAGATTTTTCAATTGATCTATGATCATAGACATATCGTTTTGAAAACCAAATTCAAGGGCTTTGTCAAATTCGTCCAATACCAATGTGCGTATGGAGGACGTGTCAAAGCTTCTTCTTCGTATGTGATAGGCTGTTCTTCCGGGTGTCCCGATAAGCACAGCTGGCGGTTGTTCCAGGTTGTGTTTTTCTACTTTGGTAGCATGACCTCCATAACAACAATTTACTTTAAAGCCTGTTCCCATCAATCGGAATACTTGTTCTATCTGGATAGCCAATTCCCGGGAAGGAACTAAAATGAGCGCTTGAATACCTGCTTTTTTTGAATCGAGTTTATTTAAAACAGGCAATAAAAATCCAAGTGTTTTTCCCGATCCTGTTGGAGAAAGAAGTACAACATCACTTCCTTTTTTACAAGCTTGCAGAGAGGCTAATTGCATTTCATTTAGAGAAGCAATCTTGAGATTCTCCAGAACTTTTTGTATCATTAGTTTGATTTGAAAATATGCCAATTTGAAAATGTGGCGATGTAAAAATTCTATTATAGCTATTATAAGATGCAGGTGGAATATGTCTTTTTTAGCGAATTTATCAATTATTATTTTGATTGGTTCAGCGATACAAGACTGTGTTAACTCATTTTCAAATCTTCAAATTGATTACGCCTGCACCATATTTAAAATAGATTCAAATAACAGCCGACCGTCAGTATTTCCTAACTCTTCATCGGAAGCCCTTTCCGGGTGTGGCATCATACCGATTACATTTCTTCCTGCATTGCATACGCCGGCAATATTACCAAGAGAACCATTCGGATTAGATTCCAGTGTCACGTTCCCTTTTTCATCGCAATAGCGAAAAAGAATCTGATGGTTTTCAGACATTTCTTTAATGGTTTTTTCATCTGCAAAATAACGTCCTTCACCATGCGCAATAGGAATTTTGAGAGGCACACTTTTATCCAGAAAGGTGGTAATAATATTGTTGCTTGTTTCGGCTTTTATAAATACATTTTTACAATTGAATTTCTGATTGTCGTTATGCAAAAGCGTTCCGGGAACTAGTCCTGCTTCACATAATATTTGAAATCCATTACAAATGCCTAATAAATAACCTCCATTGTTGGCGTACTCAATTACCTTTTCCATGATAGGAGAAAAACGGGCAATCGCACCGGAACGTAAATAATCACCATAAGAAAACCCACCCGGCAAAATGATAAAGTCGCAGTTTTTTAAATCCCTGTCTTTGTGCCATAATGCTACTACTTCCTGTTTTAACACAGTCTCCAAAGTATAAATCATATCCTGATCACAATTGGATCCCGGAAAAACAACTACACCAAATTTCATATGCGTTTTTTATTAAAATGACAGGCGACAAAGATAAGAATTTTTTAGAAACGGATTTCATTGCCACTTATCAAAGCTATGGAAAACACTGAGTAGGATATATCCTTAAAAAATAATATAATTATATACCATAACGGCTACCAAGACCAAAAAGAAAACCTCACGCCAGAATTTCATTTCTGTAGCTAAAAAGTAATATCCTATAAATATGGATAATGGTATGGCAACAATCGTAAAATGGTAAAGCGACACAGCAGTAGCTAACATAAAAGAAACAGAAGACAATATTAAAAAAGCGCCAAGGGCTTGTTGGTAACGACGGGTACGAATAAAGTTTTTGTAAAAATTACCTTGCAGCATTATTATCGATGCAATTAATAAAGAAAAAATTACGCCCAATGAAAAGTAATACCGTTGATTAAAAACAAAGGCAAATAGAAGATGACTATCAGTAAAATTAAGAATATGGCTTCCAAATAAGGGCAATTGATTTACGTATAAATAATAAACACTTATAAAGAAAAAAGGAATGCTAAAGCCTATCAGACTAATAACCCAGTCTCTCCAAGCGTAAGGGCGTAATAATATTAAACTAATCCATATAAGTAGGAATAATGCAACAGAAGGAATATAAAAGAGGGTTGCTATTGCAAGCAGAAATCCTGCATTAAAAACGGTGCTGAGTACGGTATCGCTTTTATAAACAGAAAAAAGTAGTTCGAGGACAACGAGTAGAATAAGATTCACAAATAACATTGGATGCAGACAAAGAAAATCAGGGAACAGGCCCATGCAAATAATATATATGAGGGCAGGAAGGTGGGATGGCTGATAGAGAACTTCATATTTATTGGTAATATGATTCAGATAAAATACCTGTGAGATCAACAAAATTAATCCGGTAAGAAAAACAACGGGTCTGCTAAATTGATTTATGTAATTCATCATCCAGATATATATGGGCCCGGCATCAGTAATGGAAATAATGGGAACATTTCGAAAAAAACACAAGGAATATACCAAGGTGGTTAATACAGGAAGTGCAATTAACGAAGGTGTATTATTTTCTTTGAAAAATTGAATAAACATATTGGGATAAAATTAAGCAATACTAATTAAATTTTATTACTTGTATGAACTTTTAAAGAATATTTCTATTTTTGTGAATAAAAACAAATTATATGAATTCATTTTTTTACGGAATAGCCAATGCTTGTGAAGGATTGTTCAGAGTATTGCCAAGTATAGGTCCTGCTATCAATGTTTTATTTATTGCAATCGGAACAATTGGTACAACTGTATGGATTTGGTACGGTGTAAAAAACAAAGCAGATAAAGGCGCTTACAAACCATAAGAATTTATAATAGAAGAGAAATACTCATCTTATTTATACTTTTCTAATCAGATCCTGACCGATATCCTTCCTGTAATGCATTTTATCAAATGATATTTTATCAATATTCTTGTAGGATGTTTTTGTTGCAGAAACAATATCCTGACCGATAGAGGTAACCGCCATCACTCTTCCTCCCGCTGTTTTTATTTCTCCATTGGCAATTGTTGTTCCTGCATGGAATACAAGACTATCGCTTATCTCTCCGGTAAAATTTATTGTTGCTCCTGTTTCATAACTTTCGGGATAACCGCCCGACACCAACATTACTGTTGCAGCTGTTCTTTCATCCACCTCAAATTCTTTTTCTGACAATGTGCCGTTAGCAACGCCTTCAAACAATTCAACGATGTCGGATTTTATTCTTGGAATAACAACTTCTGTTTCAGGATCGCCCATCCGGACATTGTATTCTATCACATACGGATTATTGCCTGCACAATTCATTAAGCCAATAAAGATAAAACCTTTATAGGGAAGATGGTCTTTCTTCAAACCCTCAATAGTGGGGATGATGATTCGGTCTTCTACCTTTTTTAAAAATTCAGCATCGGCGAAAGGAACCGGAGAGACAGCGCCCATACCTCCTGTATTCAGGCCTTCATCACCATCATTAATACGTTTGTAATCTTTTGCTGAAGGAAGTATTTTGTAGGAGATACCATCTGTTAAAACAAAAACAGAAAGTTCTATACCATCCAAAAATTCTTCTATCACTACTTTGCTACTTGCTTTACCAAACTTAGCCTGGGCCAGCATGTCATGCAATTCCATTTTTGCTTCTACCAATGTGGTAGGAATAACAACACCTTTGCCTCCTGCCAATCCGTCTGCTTTCAGAACGTAGGGAGGATGGAGTGTTTCAAGAAACTGCAATCCTTCCTTTAAAGTATCAGGGGTAAACGTGCTATAGGCAGCAGTTGGAATGTTGTATTTCAACATAAACTTTTTTGAAAAGTCTTTACTCCCTTCCAATTGTGCGCCTGCTTTTTGTGGTCCGATAACAGGAATGTTTTGAAGTTCAGGGTCGGCAAGGAAAAAGTCGTGAATGCCCAGCACCAAAGGTACTTCAGGTCCAACAATTACCATGTTGATGTTATTTGCCAGTACCCATTTTTTAATACCTTCGAAATCTGTTTCACTAATGGCTACATTGGTTCCGCATTGAGCAGTTCCGGCATTGCCCGGCGCTATAAATAAGGAGGTTACTTTTTTGCTTTGTGCGATCTTCCAGGCAAAGGCATGTTCTCTTCCACCGGAGCCTAGTATTAAGATATTCATATTTTATAATTCGTTGATTTTTGTCAAGCCCATACCTAATTTGCAATATTTTTTTGTTTTATATTTCTTTAATTATCGAATTACCGAATCATCAAATCAACAAATCAGAGTGGAATATTCCCATGCTTTTTCTTAGGTAACACAGCTACTTTATTTTCAAGCATTTTAAAGGCTTTCATTAATTTTTGCCTGGTCTCTTCCGGTCGGATTACTTCATCAATAAAACCTCTTTCGGCTGCCCTGTATGGATTTGCGAAATGTTCGATATATTCTTTTTCTTTTTCTTTCAGTTTTTCTTCCGGATTTTTTGATTCGGAAATCTCTTTCTTGAAAATTATTTCCGCTGCTCCTTTAGCGCCCATCACAGCAATCTCAGCACTTGGCCATGCATAGTTCATGTCGGCTCCTATGTGTTTGGAGTTCATTACGTCATACGCTCCGCCGTAGGCTTTGCGTATGATAACAGTTATTCGTGGCACTGTTGCTTCGCAAAATGCATAGAGTAATTTAGCGCCATTGGTAATAATGGCATTCCACTCCTGGTCGGTACCCGGAAGGAATCCGGGGACATCTTCCAATACTAAAAGAGGAATATTAAACGAATCACAAAAACGAACAAATCGCGCTGCTTTTTTCGACGCATTGATATCCAGGACACCTGCAAGATAGGCCGGTTGATTGGCGACAATGCCAATACTTCGTCCTCCTAAGAAAGCAAACCCTACAACAATATTTTCAGCATAGTCTTTATGAACTTCGAAGAAAGAAGCCTCATCAATCACTTCCTTGATTACCTCGCGCATATCGTAAGGTTGATTTGGATTTTCAGGAAGCAAGGTATTTAAGGAAATGCGTAGTTCACTACCGCTATTTGAATAGGGATATTGAGGAGCAGTTTCCTCGCAGTTTTGAGGAATATAACTTAATAATTTTTTAATATTGCTGATACATTCCAGTCCGTTGACACAAGAGAAATGCGTTACTCCGGATTTACTCGCATGTGTGGATGCTCCGCCAAGTTCCTCAGACGTTACCTCTTCATGCGTAACAGTTTTAACAACATTTGGTCCCGTTACGAACATGTAAGAGGTATGTTCAACCATTAAAACAAAATCTGTTATGGCAGGAGAATAAACGGCTCCACCGGCACAGGGTCCCATAACAGCAGATATCTGAGGTACGACACCGGAAGCCATTGTATTGCGATAAAAAATATCTGCATACCCTCCCAAAGAAACAACGCCTTCCTGAATACGAGCGCCGCCGGAGTCGTTGAGGCCAATGACAGGGGCGCCGTTCTTCATGGCCAGCTCCATTATTTTACAAATTTTTTCTGCATGCGTTTCGGATAACGAACCGCCAAAAACTGTAAAGTCCTGGGAATATACATAAACAAGTCTTCCGTTAATAGTACCGTATCCTGTTACTACTCCATCTCCTAAATATTTTTCTCCAGCAAGATCAAATTCAGTACAGCGGTGCGTAACAAACATCCCGATCTCTTCAAACGAGCCTTCATCTAAAAGAAAATGCAAACGTTCGCGTGCCGTTAGTTTTCCTTTTTTATGCTGTGCATCTATCCTTGCTTCTCCACCGCCCAATTGAGCTTGCGCGACTTTGTTTTCAAGGTTTTTAAGATTGTTGTTCATTTTAATGCTTTTGATGTCAAAGATAGAAATTTCGGGTAGAATGTACAGCTCATAAAATATCTCTAAAGTGGATAATTCGAACACTAATTATTTGAGCAATTGTTATTTTGCTTTTTTACCATTAACTTCCCACAAAATTTAACATAAAATTGTCAGATAGTTTAGTAATTATCCCTACTTACAACGAAAAAGAAAATATTGAAAAGATGATACGAAAGGTATTTTCTTTGGATAAATCTTTTGACATTCTTATTGTTGACGACGGCTCTCCGGATGGAACGGGAACGATAGTTAAATCGCTGGTTGAAGAATTTCGTGGACGATTATTTCTGGAAGAACGAAAAGGAAAGTTAGGATTAGGAACAGCTTATATATACGGTTTTAAATGGGCATTAAAGAAAGAATATGAATACATATTCGAGATGGATGCCGATTTTTCTCATAATCCCAACGACCTTCTGCGATTGTATGATGCCTGTGCGAACCAAGGGGCGGACATGGCCATTGGCTCTCGTTATGTAAGTGGAGGAAAAGTTTCTAACTGGCCATTGGCGAGAATTTTAATGTCTTATTTTGCTTCCGTATATGTTCGCCTGGTGTTATTCATAAATATTCGTGACACCACCGCGGGATTTAAATGCTACCGAAGACAAGTGCTTGAAACAATTGATCTGGATAAAATTAAATTTATGGGATATGCTTTTCAGATAGAGATGAAATTTACGGCTCTTCAACATAATTTTAAATTGGTTGAAATACCTATAGAATTTATTGACCGCCAGGAAGGCGTTTCTAAAATGAGTTCTAAAATATTTGAAGAAGCTTTTTTAGGTGTCTTGAAAATGAAGTGGGAAAGCCTGTTTAGAAATTACAGGAAAAAACAGGAGAGGAATTCGTTGATTCGATGATTTGGTGATTCGATGATTTTTTCAAAATTTTGTCTAAGGCAGAAATTAATGCAATTGCATTTATGGAGATGTTAGCATAAACCTTAAAAAAACAAAGAACACGAAAAAACTTATGGCAAAATTTTTAACAGGTCACGAACTCAACGCAGAAGTAGAAAAACTTTTTGATAAAGCAGATGCTCAAATTATACTCATTTCTCCTTACATCAAACTTCATGATCGATACGCGTCAACTTTGAAAACAAAAAAAAATAATCCGAACCTTGAAATTACAATCGTATTCGGTAAAAATGAAGAAGACATTTCAAAAAGTATGAAACAAGATGACTTTAATTTTTTTAAAGAATTTCCAAACATTGAAATTCGTTACGAAAAAAGGTTACATGCTAAATATTATGCTAACGAATCTTCGGCAATTTTGACTTCAATGAATTTATATAGTTACTCGCAAGACAACAATATTGAAGCTGGTATATTGACTAAGGGGACTGTATTGGGGAATTTTGCAAACAAACTTTTGGAAGGTGAAGAGGGTGTTGACTCTCAAGCTTGGATTTATTTTGAAAGAGTAATCGAACAATCTGATTTGTTATTTAAAAAAGTCCCCGAATTCGAAAGTGGCTTTTGGGGCATTACTAAAAATTATAAATCATCAAAAATTGAAACTGATGAACTTTCAAGTTTTTTTGCTAACAAAACTGAATTTGAAACAAATAATAATCGAAAGAATAATTACGAAAAGAAAAAAGTTGATCAACCACAATTAAGTAAAACTGAGAATTTAGGATTTTGCATAAGAACAAGAAAACAAATTCCATTTAATCAGTCACGTCCAATGTGTGACGAAGCAATGCAAAGTTGGACAAAGTATAGGAATGAAGATTTTCCGGAAAAATTCTGTCATTTTTCCGGTGAGCCCTCGAACGGTCAAACAACTAAGGCAAAACCAATATTGAGAAAGAATTGGAGAAAAGCAAGAGAAATTCATGGTCATTAATGAAGGATCCCGCATCTGTATCCGCGAGTCTGTTCGACTCGTGGAACTTATTTTTGAGCATCTTGCTCTTTTTTCTTATTCAATAATTTAACCCTGTAAGCATATTGAAAAGGTTGAGTTTAATGAAATCTTGGAATTATATTTGTTTCCTAATAAAGAAACTTTTATATTTGTAAAAAACATTTAAAAAGTATGGAAAAATTCAAAGTTCAGTTTTTAGAAGAAGCCGCTGAATTTCTTGATAATCTTAATGAAAAGCCTAGAGATAAAATAATTTACAACATCCATAAGGCCCGAGTTGTAAGTGACAACGAACTCTTCAAAAAGTTGACCGGTGAAATTTGGGAATTTCGGACTTTATTTAATAAAACGTATTATAGACTCTTTGCGTTTTGGGACAAGACCGATAAGACTGAAATCGTTGTAATTTCAACTCATGGAATAATCAAAAAGACAGATAAAACTCCACAGGCTGACCTCGATAAAGCAGAGAGACTTCGAAAACATTACTTTGAACAAAAAACTAAAAGAAAATGAAAAAGGAAAATTTAAAAACCTACAACTTAGACGAAATTACCGATAAACATATTGGTAAACTTGGGACACCAAAACGTGAAGCATTTGAGAATGAATTACGACTTGACTTACTTGGCCAAGCAATTAAACAAGCACGCAAAGAACGTCACCTGACCCAAGAAGAACTCGGAGAACTTGTTGGTGTTAAGAAAGCACAAATTTCAAAAATTGAAAACAGTTTGACTGACGCAAGATTCGAGACAATTATTAAAGTTTTTAAAGCGTTGAATGCTAAAATTAATTTTAACGTAGAGTTGCTCAACCAGAAAGTTAAACTAGCCTGACTGTGAAGAGATTTAGTTAGGCGGCATGTTCAGAAGCTAAAGGTCATTTGTTGGGTTAGGTTTTGTGGGAAGGTAATGGCGCTTGGAACATTCTCGTCTAAGGCAGAAATTAATGCACCATAAACATTGAATGCACAAAAACCCCCGCATCCGCGAGTCTGTTCGACTCGTGGAACTTATTTTTGAGCATCTTGCTTTTTTTTCAATAATTTAATCTTAAAAAAATGGCCATATATTTGTATTGTACGTATGGATTATATATATTTGTACGTAATAAACAAAATTGAAATGGACACAAAATTGACTCTTAAACTCGAGCAAACCATTATTGAAAAAGCGAAAGACTACGCAAAGTCCCATAGAACAAGCCTTTCAAAATTGATTGAAAACTATCTTCTTAATATTACTAATGAAAAGGGGAAAGAAGAAAAAATAACGCCACTGGTTAAAAGCTTATCAGGAATAATAAATCTCCCAAAAGATTTTGATGATAAAAAAGGGTATTCTGATTTTTTACTTACTAAGTACAAATAATGGAAAAGGTATTTGTAGATACGGATATCGTACTGGATCTTTTAAGTAATCGTGTGCCATTTTATATTCACGCTGCTTATTTGTTCTCTGAGGCGGACAAAAACGAACTAAAAATCCATGTTTCATCATTATCATTTTCCAATTTAAACTACCTGTTATCTAAACAATACACTCCAGGTCAGGTAAGAAAAAAGTTACTTAAATTCAAAACACTGGTAACTGTTTTAGCCGTTACAGACAAAGTTGTAGAGCTTGCGTTATCTTCCGACTTTAAAGATTTTGAAGATGGATTGCAATATTTTACTGCCATTGAAAATAATATTAAGACTCTTTTAACAAGAAATTTAAAAGACTATAAATCAGCTGAAATATCTGTTATGACAGCAGAGCAGTTTTTGAAAGGTAAATAGAAAGAAATGCAAGAATCATCATTAACGAATCTTCAAATCAACGAATCAAAAAAATGTCTTCAATCCTAATAAAAAATGCCACTCTCGTAAACGAAGGAAAACAATATGTTGCAGATGTCCTCATAGGAGATCAATACATCGAAAAGATAGGCGAAAATATTAATCCTGGTGCAGATAAAATAATTGACGCGCGTGGAAAATATTTGCTTCCCGGGGCTATAGACGACCAGGTACATTTTCGTGAGCCGGGCCTTACACATAAAGGAGATATTCATTCCGAATCAAGAGCTGCAGTGGTCGGCGGTGTTACCTCTTATATGGAAATGCCCAATACTGTCCCCAATGTATTTACTCAGGAATTATTAGAAGAGAAATATAAGATAGCGGCAGAAAATTCCCTTGCCAATTATTCTTTTTTTATGGGCGCCTCCAACGATAATATTGAGGAGGTGCTAAAAACAAATCCTTTGAATGTTTGCGGTATTAAAGTTTTTATGGGATCCTCAACAGGAAATATGCTGGTCGACAATGAGCAAACCTTAGAGTCTATTTTTTCAAAATGTAAAATGTTAATAGCAACGCATTGTGAAGACGAAGCAACTATTCGCGCGAATAGCGCAGTGTATAAAGAAAAATACGGAGAAAATATTCCTATCGAATGTCATCCTTTAATACGAAGCGAAGAGGCCTGTTATATCTCTTCCAGTTTAGCTGTGGCATTGGCAAAAAAACACAATTCCCGTTTGCATGTTCTTCATATTTCTACTGCTAAGGAATTGTCTTTGTTTGACAATACGATCCCTTTATCACAAAAAAGAATTACAGCCGAAGCATGTATTCATCACTTATGGTTTAGTGATGCAGATTACAAAGAGAAAGGAACTTTAATCAAATGGAATCCGGCTATTAAAACTGCCCATGACAGAGATGCTATTTTGCAAGCAGTAGTAGACAATAGAATTGATGTTATTGCTACCGATCATGCGCCGCATACATTGGAAGAAAAAAACAATACTTACTTCAAAGTCCCTTCCGGTGCGCCTTTGGTGCAACATTCAGTAGTGGCGATGTTGGAATTTTTTCATAAAGGAAAAATTACATTGGAGAAGACCGTTGAAAAAATGAGTCATAATGTGGCCATCTTATTTGAAATAGAGAAAAGAGGATTTATCAGAGAAGGTTATTACGCAGACTTAGTATTGGTAGATTTAAACGATCCCTGGAAAGTTGATGCATCCAATATTCTTTATAAGTGTGGCTGGTCGCCATTGGAAGGGCAAACCTTTTCTTCTAAAATAACTCATACTTTTGTTAATGGACATCTTGTTTATGAAAATGGTATTTTTGATGAATCAGTTAAAGGAAAAAGAGTATTGTTTGATAGATAATTATGATGATAGAAAAACGAATAAAAATAATCGGGCTATTTATTTTAATGATCAACTTTGGCTGTGGGAGTCAAGGAGCAAAAACTCCTGACGGAATACTAACGAAGGAGCAAATGATCCCGATTATGGTGGATACACAAATAGCAGAAGCTGCTTTGTCTGTAAAAAATATTCATGGCGATTCTGCAAAGCAATATGCTGCGGACTATTATAACTTTATCTATATCCGCCATCAGGTAAAGAAAGAAGTGTTTGAAAAAAGTCTTGATTATTATATCCAACATCCGAAAGAATTGGATGCGATCTATTCAGAAGTAATAACAGAATTAAGTAAAAAAGAAGCCGAAGAAGCTAAGTGATTCGGTAATTCGGTAATGTCATTTAATTAACGAATCAACGAATCGATAAATCAACGAATTAAATGAACGTCCCTTTCTATATAGCCAAGCGATATTTACTTTCCAAAAAAAAGCAAAATGTTGTGAACATCATCTCCTTGATTTCAATCGTTGGAGTAAGCGTCGGGACTATGGGACTGATCATCGTACTTTCCGTATTTAACGGATTCGAAAGTCTGGTCATTTCTTTATACGATACATTTGATCCCGACATTAGTATCACCGCCAGGCAAGGCAAAGTATTCGACTCCAAATCCATTCATTTTGAAGAATTAAAAAAAATTAAAGGAGTCAATCATATCACTCAAGTATTAGAGGAAAACGCGCTTTTTAAAAAAGACGATAAACAGCATATCGGGACTATAAAAGGTGTGAGCAATGAATACACAAAGTCGAGCGGAGTGGATTCCATGATCATAGATGGAACATTAAAACTGGAAAGCGGAGATACAAATTTTGCTGTTATCGGAGAGGGGGTTGCCTATAATCTGGGGTTTAATTTAAATACTATGATACCTACTGTGAACGTATATCTTCCGAAGCGGGTAGAAAAGGATACCCGGCCGGAAGATGCTTTTGTGGAGGGAAACATTATAGTTTCCGGGGTATTTGCTATTCAACAGGAATTCGACAGTAAATATTTGCTGTGTCCTATTCGATATCTAAGAAAAATGCTAAACTATACAACGGAAGTAAGCGCGTTAGAAGTCAACGTGAATAAATCAGAAAATTTAGAAGACGTTCAAACGGAGATACGGAAATTATTGGGCGCTTCGTTTAGTATTAAAAACCGCTTTCAACAGCATGAAGTATTGTACAAAATTATGAAGTCGGAAAAATGGGCCGTTTACCTGATTCTCACTTTTATCCTTCTGATAGCGACTTTTAATGTAATCGGCTCTTTAACCATGTTGATTATTGATAAGAAAAAAGACATTGCTATTTTATGGAGCTTAGGAGCCGACAGCAAGTTGATTCAAAATATATTTTTGATAGAAGGCGTTTTAATTTCCTTGATAGGCGCATTAGCCGGACTTCTTTTTGGAGCTATTATCTGTTGGATTCAATTGAAATTCGGATTGATAAAATTGCAGGGAAGTGGCACCTTTGTTATTGATGCCTATCCTGTGCGAATGCAGGTTCTGGATTTTATCTATGTTTTTTTAACAGTTTTCGTAATAGGTTTTTTTGCTGCCTGGTATCCCGCAAGACAAGTAGTGAAAAGGCATTTGATACCAACAATAAAATAATTTTTACATCAAAATCTATTGGCGATCAACATTATATTAGGGTAATTTATAATTTGAAAAACAATTATATCTTTGTCACAAATAATCACTTCTTATTCAAAATTTTATACATGAAAATCAAAACTATTCTTGTTGTTGCTTTATTAGCGTCTATTTTATCTTCTGGAGCGAAAGCACAAGATACGAAAGCACAAGACCGGCCAAATGTTTTAAAAATAAACATCTTCGCTCTACCACTTCAAAATTTTTCATTTCAATATGAAAGAGCATTTACCCATAAATCTTCTTTAGCCCTGGGGTTTAGTTTTATGCCAAGCAGAAACCTTCCAAGTGTCTTGACAAACGCAGATTCTTCAGGAACATTAAAAAGAATGACGATATCCGGTTTCTCATTTACACCTGAGTATCGATGGTATCCGGGAAGTGAAGATGGAGCACCGAATGGTTTTTATTTGGCTCCGTACTTGAGGTATGCAAAGTATTCTCTTAATTCAACGGTAACTTATACAGACAACACTTCCGGCAAAACATATGCGAATCCTGTTTCCGCTTCTTATGGTGGAATTGGCGGAGGACTGATGATTGGCGCACAGTGGTTAATAAAAGGAAAATTCTCTATTGACTGGTGGATTCTTGGAGCTCATTTTGGTTCAGGAAATGCTGACCTTAAAGTTATAGGCGATTTTGCAAGTATACCTGCTAATGCCAGAGCCGATCTTAAAACGCAATTGGATGATATAGCAAAAAGCGCTAAAATTGGTACAGCTACCAGTGAAATAACCAACACTTCTGCGGGAATAAATTGGGTAGGTCCGTTTGCCGGTTTCAGAACCGGCCTTACCTTGGGTTGGGCATTTTAAGCAAATTACAAAAATTTAAAAAAGAGCTTCAGGTATTTTCCTGAAGCTCTTTTTTATGACAACACATGCAATCATGTATTTTAATATTGTTATTTTTGCACCTCAATTGAATTCGCTATGACAAATCAAACAATAAACAACGTGGAGCAAAAGCTTACTGCCAGTGTGTCAAAAGGTCCGATTTCACAATTTATAGAAACCCATTATTTGCATTTTAACGCTGCGGCTTTGGTAGATGCTGCAAAAGGCTATGAAGCGCATTTAACAGAAGGTGGTAAAATGATGATTACCCTGGCCGGAGCAATGAGCACTGCAGAGCTTGGGAAGTCTTTAGCAGAAATGATCAGACAGGGTAAGGTGGATATTATTTCCTGTACCGGCGCCAATCTGGAAGAAGATATAATGAATTTAGTAGCACATTCACATTATAAAAGAGTCCCTAACTACAGAGATTTATCCCCGCAGGAAGAGTGGGATTTATTAGAGAATCATTATAACCGTGTTACCGATACTTGCATTCCCGAAGAAGAAGCATTCCGACGTTTGCAAAAACACATTTATAAAATCTGGAAAGATGCGGATGATAAAGGTGAACGTTTTCTCCCGCATGAGTATATGTACAAGATGCTACTGTCGGGCGTTTTAGAACAATATTATGAGATTGATCCTAAAAATAGCTGGATGCTTGCTGCTGCTGAAAAAAACTTACCGATCATTGTGCCGGGCTGGGAAGATTCTACAATGGGCAATATATTTGCGTCGTATTGCATAAAGGGAGATCTTAAAGCAAGCACGATGAAGTCGGGCATTGAATACATGACATGGCTGGCCGATTGGTATAAAAAAAATTCATCAGGAAAAGGAGTAGGTTTTTTTCAAATTGGTGGAGGAATTGCCGGCGATTTTCCTATCTGTGTAGTGCCGATGTTATACCAGGATATGGAAATGCACGACATTCCTTTCTGGGGTTATTTCTGTCAGGTTTCAGATTCAACAACCAGCTACGGATCGTATTCGGGAGCAGTGCCAAACGAAAAAATTACCTGGGGTAAACTGGATATTCATACTCCCAAATTTATTGTTGAATCAGACGCCACTATTGTATGCCCGCTGATTTTTGCCTGGGTACTTGGCTGGTAACAGAATAATTTAAAAACTATTAATCAGATTTATTATTTAGATACACAAATGAATCCAACTACGACATCTTATCCAAAAGATAAAATAAAAATAGTATTACTCGAAGGAGTACACGCAGCTGCCATTGAAGAGCTTCACCAGGCAGGTTATAAAAACATCGAAGCCTTAAAAGGCGCACTCAATGAAAATGAGTTAATCGAAAAAATTCAGGATGCGCATGTGTTAGGTATCCGCTCAAAAACAAATGTTACAGCTCAGGTTATACAAAAGGCGCCTAAATTATTAGCCATAGGATGTTTCTGTATTGGCACTAACCAGGTAGACGTGAAAGCTGCTACAGAAGCAGGGATTGCTGTTTTTAATTCCCCTTTTTCCAATACCAGATCAGTGGCAGAATTGGTTATTGCAGAAGCCATTATTTTAATGCGTAAAGCTGTTGAGAAAAATGAAGCTGCACAAAAAGGTCTTTGGTTGAAAGACAGTAAAGATTGTTTCGAGGTAAGAGGAAAAACATTGGGTATTATTGGATATGGACATATCGGATCACAGGTTTCGGTATTGGCTGAAAGCTTAGGATTAAAAGTTATATTTTACGATGTGGAAGCGAAGTTACCCTTGGGAAATGCCCATCCGGTAAAAGAACTGGATCAGTTATTGTCAAAATCCGATATTCTTACTCTGCACGTACCGGGTTCTTCTTTAACCAAGAATATGATTACAGAAGAGCGCATCAATAAAATGAAAAAGGGCGCTATACTTATCAATTTAAGTCGTGGTGATGTATTGGATATTGACGCAGTTAAAAAAGCTGTTGAAAGCAAACAATTGGGTGGCGTTGCAGTAGATGTTTTTCCTGTTGAACCAAAAACAAAAGGAGACCTGTTTGTTAGTCCTTTGCAAGGCTTACCAAATGTGTTCCTTACACCGCATGTTGGAGGCTCCACCATGGAAGCTCAGGAAAGTATTGGTGTGGACGTGGCTGTTAAACTGATTAATTTTGTAGACACAGGTTCTACTGCCGGATCACATTCCATTCCACCATTAAGCTTACCTATCCAGCAAAATAAACATCGCCTGTTGCATATCCATAAAAACGTTCCGGGCGTTTTATCCGAAATTAATAATGTGATGTCTAAACACCATGTAAATATTGCCGGACAGTACCTGACCACTAATGCCCAGATAGGATACGTCGTGCTGGACGTTGACAATGAAACAGCCTTGCAGGCCATTGATGAATTGAAAAATATTAATCATACCATTAAGACAAGAAGTTTGTATTAGTTCGATTTCTGTGCGGTTAGGTTTGCAAAAGAAATATTGTCGAAACGAATTAATCAGATGTACCTTCTTTTAAATTGGTTTTTTTGTTTTAAAAGATATTATTTGCCAATGAAAACAGTTTTAATTAGTCTTGTTTGTTTAGTATTCAATACAGTATTAATTGCGCAGGAAACAAAGTGGGGGAAGCCTACAAAGGAAGAACTTAATTTAAAAGTATGTATAATAGATAGTGCTGCAAACGCAGTTGTATTATATGAAAATGAATCAATTGAAGTTAAGGCGCCTTGGGCCTACATTCGCGTTTATAGAAAAATAAAAATTTTAACCTCTAATGGAATTCATCAGGCAAATATTCAGATTCCATTTTATCATAAAGATAATTATGACGATATAAGGGATGTTAAAGCTCAAACAATCAATACTGATAACGGGAGCACTAATATAATTGAATTGAACAAAGACGAAGTATTTACTAAAATCCATAATTCACTCTGGAGTAGTGTGCAGTTCACTTTTCCTTCAGTAAAAGAAGGTTCAATTCTGGAGTATACCTATACATTGGCAACGAAAAGAATATTTTCTTTGACCTGGTGTTTTCAGAATGAACTTCCGACTATTTATAGTGAGGTAAAATTCAATGCTGCTTCTCACCTTAAATACAATATCTTGATGTCCGGCGATATACTTAAAAACAAATATCGCGGTCAGGTGAATGCGGAAAATACGTGGTCGTTAAATAATATTCCAGGATATGAAGCAGAGAAAAATGTTTTTTGCTATAATGATTATATAGCAAAAATACAGTTTCAGCCTGTTAGTTATGAAACATTTGAAGGAGGAGCATATGCGAAAGGGCTTCATTCGGTCGATTATTTAAAGACATGGGATCAATTGGCAAAGGAACAATCAGAAAAGTTTAATTTTTATTTGAGCCGAAATGCCCAGGCAAAAGAGATACTGGACACGATTATTAATGTTGCAGACACAAAAGAAGAAAAGATAAAAAAGATTTACCGGTTTGTACATTCATTTATCAGCTGGAATAAATATTATACGGCTTTTACAATACAAACTCTCAATGAATTATTAGAATCAAGACAAGGCAGCTCAGCAGAAATTAATTTGCTATTGTGTTTACTTCTTAATAAAGCATCCATTAATGCATTTCCTGTGCTTATCTCAACAAAGACAAATGGCAAGGTTAATCAAAGCTATCCTATATTGGAGCAGTTTAATCATGTTCTTGTAGCCATAGAAAAAGATACCAGTTATACTTTTATGGACGCAGTTAATCAAAGTAAAAATGGTTATTTAGTTCCTTTTATGCATGTGAATTATTGGGGCTACTTAATTAATAAAAAGGCAGGGAAATGGATTCATATAGATTATCCTCCGGATTCCAAAGAAATTCATTTTACAACCTATAAATTTAACGGCTCCTCCGTTTCGATCCATGTTGCAGATAGGTATTCCGGTTATTATGCTTTGAATTATCGTCGGGCTTTAAGGGAAAATAATACCTTAGCCGCTGACCCCGTAAATTTCATCAACAATACTGTTTTCAAAAAGGACAGTTCAAGCAGGGGAGATATACAGGATGATTATTCCGATTTTTCAGAGCACTTCTATTTTTCTTCCAAGTTTAAATTAGGAGATAAAATTTATTTAAATTTAAATTCTTCCAACGATTTAGAAAATCCTTATAAACAGAGGAACAGACTGTTTCCGGTAGAGCTGGACTTTCCTTTTTCAGAGCAAAGAATCTTTAATATTCTTATTCCAAATGGGTATGTAGTTAAAGCATTGCCGGAAAATATGACTATTGTATTACCTGATAATGCCGGAATGTTTTTGTATAATGCCTCCTATTTAGGAAATCAAGTGTTTATAGACATTAAATGGAATATTAGTACTCCAATATTGCCCAAAGAATATTATTATTATTTGAAAGAATTTTATAACCGGCTTATTATGAAAATGAATGAACCTGTAGTTATAGAGAAAAAAATATGAAATGGACCCTTACATTCATTTCTGCCTATTTGATTTTTCTGCAATCTTTTGGCCAATCACCAGATTCAATAAGTTCCATTGTTGAATTCAAGAGAGCAGAATATACCATTTTGTCCTTGGATAAAACAATACTGAAATTTAAGTATAGAATAAAAATTACAAATTCAAGAGATGAGAAATTTGGAGATATTGAAATTCCTTTTGATGACAATACACTTGTTGCCAGTTTTAAAGGCAGCTTGATTGATGCCAGTGGAAAAAAAATAAAAAAAATTTCGAAATCTGATTTACGGGTAGTAAGCAATTTTGGGTATTATTCCCTTTATACAGATGACAAGCTAAAAAAATACAGTTTTCATTATTTCAACTTTCCCTACACAATAGAATATGAATATTCCCTGGAGTTTCATGGATTCCTTGGTTGTTGGTTCTTGCTGGACGATTATGATTTACCTTCTAAAACAACAGAACTGGTTATAAAGACCCCGGCCGATTTTGATTATTATTACAGGATCGTGAATTATTTAGGCATTGAAACAACGTTGACAGAGGGCACCACAAAAATCACAACATGGAAAGCAGAAAATAGTAAGGCTATTTTTCATGAAGAATTTTCAAAAGGGTTGATGGATTTGTTTCCTGCTATTTATATGTCTCCCAAACAATTTCGATATGGAGGTTATTTTGGATTGAATGACTCGTGGGAAAATTATGGCAAGTGGAGCTGGAGTTTACTTGAAAATAGAAATGTTTTGCCCTCAGAAACTATTTTGAAGATTCATCAATTAACAGATTCTGTTAAGGACACGATAAATAAGATTAAATGCATTTACAGTTATTTGCAGGAAAGTACAAGGTATATCAGTATTCAGAAAGGCATAAGTGGATTTCAACCCGCTTCCGCAACAGATGTTGACATTAATAAGTATGGAGATTGTAAAGCATTGTCAAATTATCTAAAGTCGTTATTAGCGGTAATTGGAGTAAAGGCAATTTATACTGAAATTGGGAATGGTGAAAATCAGAAAATAAAATGGCAGGATTTCCCAAATGTATATCAGATTAATCATGTAATTCTTTGTATTCCTGGAAAACAGGACACTATTTGGCTGGAATGTACAAGTAAACATGTTCCCTTTGGATATATTGGCAATGGTAATTCTAATAGGAAAGCCTTATGCATAGCAGAAGACGGCGGTAGGATTGTTAACACGCCTAAATATAGTTTGTATGATAACTTTCAGAAATTGAAAGCTGTTATTATGCTCAATAAAGATGGTAGTATGGAGTGCCAGGCAAATTATTTAAAATCAGGAATCTTAATGGATAATTTAATTTATTTAAAGGGTTTGGATAGGAAGGATCAGGAAAAAATAATTTATGAAGAATATCCATCTGTAAACATGGAAATAAAAGAATATACTATTTCAAAAACCAATGAGGTTTTTCCGAAAATGTGCTTTGATATTAAAATGAAGGAAACTAATTATTCTTCTAAGACCAGTAATCTTTATACTTTTAATCCTAACTATTTAAATAGATTTATTAATCCATTCACATTAAAAAGTAAAAGAGAAAATGATCTTTATATTTCGTATGGGTGTATGTTCTCAGATACAATTAAATTTAGTATACCTGAACATTTTAAACCGGAATATTTGCCGGAATTGAAAACCCTTGAAAGCATATTTGGTAAATATCATATTGAATGCCGGTTGGTTAAAGACGAGTTAGTATACATAAGAAACTGCCAGTTTAATGAGGGTACATTTACTAAAGATAAATACCTGGAATTATTTGACTTTTATAATACTATTCAGACTTTAGATAATCAAAATGTCATTTTCAGTGAAGATTAGAAACTCTGATCAGCAGAATGTCATTTTTTTCATAAAATTAAAGTACCACCTTATTTTGAACCGTATTTTTTGTTCTGCTGTTTTATTTTTATATTTTTGACGTAAATTGTCAACAAATATGTCAACCGAAACATTCGGCGAAAAAAGTCGAAAACTAAGAGAAGAAAAAGCAATACCTTTAAGAAAGGTGGCTGATTTTACAGGCATTGATCCCGCTATTTTAAGTAAAATTGAGCATGGACAACGTAGGGCCACACGAGAACAGGTAATAAAATTGGCCTCGTTTTATAAAGTCAAACCAGATGACTTCTTGGTTATATGGATTTCCGATAAAATTGTTTATGAGTTAAAAGACGAAGAATTAGCATTGAAAGCTTTGCATGCAGCAGAAGAAAAAGTAACCTATAAAACTGCTTTGAAACCAGACCGGCAAAAAATAATACAAAAAATAAAACACTTCTTTAAAAAAGACGGAAGAGTGGAAAAAGCCTGGATATTTGGTTCTTTTGCAAGAGGTGAAGAAAATGTAAACAGTGATGTTGATTTAATGGTTACATACTCGGACAAAGCAACAGGTACTTTATTGGATTATGCAGATATAAAATTCAAGCTCGAACAGTTATTAAATAGAAAAATTGATTTAGTTGAAAAAGGCTTTATCAAAACCTTTGCTGTTGAAAACATTGATAAAGACAAACAATTAATTTATGGATAAATATGGATTAACGAGCCTCGAGCGGCTTCAACACATTTCAGAAGCAATCGAAAAAATTATACTATTCTGTAAAGGGAAAAATGAAAGGAATTTTCTGACAGATCCAATGTTAAACAGCAGCATCCTGTATCAATTTATTATAATAGGAGAAGCGATTCAATATGTTGACCAGGATATTTTAAAAACATATCCTTATCAATGGCATTTACCACGATCATTCAGGAATTACATAGCCCATGAATATTTTGGAATAAATTTAAGCCAGGTTTATAAAACAATTACTGAATTGTTACCGGATTTTAAAATACTAATTGATCATATTATAGAGAAAGAAAGCCGATCTAAAGGAAAAAAAATCAAAAAATAAAAATGAAGGTATTTAAATTTGGCGGAGCATCCGTAAAAGACGCGGAAGCGGTAAAAAACGTAGCCTCCATATTAAATCTTTATAAAGGAGAAAAAATTGTGGTGGTTGTTTCTGCTATGGGTAAGACTACTAACATGTTGGAAAAGCTCGTCAATACCTATTTTTATAAAACAGGAGATCCGGGAATCGCGCTGGAAGAAGTGATAGATTTCCATTTTCAGATTTTACATCTTTTGTTTCGGGATGAAAAACATCCGGTATATGCCGAGATAAATAATTGCTTTGTTGAGATTGAATGGAGCCTGGAAGAAGATCTGGGCAAAGGCTACGGATTCGTTTACGATCAGGTGGTTTCAGTGGGCGAAGTCATTTCATCGAAAATAATCAGCGCTTATTTAAATGATTCAGGAATCCGTAATTATTGGTTGGATGTACGTGATTGTATTCGTACGGATAATTCCTATCGTGAAGCCATTGTAGATTGGGAGCTTACCTCTAAATATATAAGTGAAATTATTCCTGCGGCATTTAGCAAAAATCAGGCTATCGTTACACAAGGTTTTATCGGAAGCACTTCCGAAAATTTCACCACTACTCTTGGGCGTGAGGGTTCAGATTATTCAGCAGCTATTCTTGCCTACGGACTGGATGCAAAGCAGGTAGTGATCTGGAAGGATGTTCCCGGAATCCTGAATGCAGATCCTAAATGGTTTGAGGAAACAATAAAGTTGGATCAGCTTTCCTATAATGAAGCCATTGAATTATTTTATTACGGGGCCACTGTTATACATCCTAAAACAATTAAACCTCTGCAGAATAAGAGCATTCCTTTGTTTGTTAAATCGTTTGTTATGCCGGGCGAGATGGGTACCGTTATCAGTAATTCATCGCATACAGAACCTTTAATTCCTTCCTATATTTTTAAAATAAATCAGGTGCTGTTATCTATTTCGGCGAATGATTTTTCTTTTATTGTAGAAGAAAATTTAAGTACCATTTTTAGCCTTTTTGCTAAACATGCTATTAAGATTAATCTTATGCAGAATTCAGCTATTAGTTTTTCTGTTTGCATAGACAACGACCCTTTTAAGGTTCCCACATTGATTGATGAGTTGAAACAGGCCTTTAAGGTATTGTACAATGAGGACCTTGAATTGCTGACCATTCGGCATTACAATCAAGAGGTTATTGATCGGACCATCAAAAACAAAGAAATCTTTATAGAGCAGAAGAGCAGAAATACAGTGCAGTTTGTCGTAAAGAATGCATGAAGTTTTTGAAGAATATTCATTTATTAACGAGATAAGAAGAACTTAAGATCATGTGTAGCCTCACCCCGACTCTCTCCGCCTTAGGCGGAGAGGGAGTTAAAGGAATAAATGCTTCTGGGTTTAGCAAAGAAACGAAGATTGAAAAACGCCTCTCTCCGCCTAAGGCGGAGAGAGGTTGGGGTGAGGCTCTGGCAGATAAAAAAGCAATATACATTTTCCTTCTATTTTTCCTTATTTTTTTCAAAGCCTCCGCACAAGATCTAAATTACGCTCACCAGATAGTAGACACATTAACCTCTCCATATATGTCAGGGCGTGGTTATGTAAATAATGGCAACGAAAAAGCAGCAGCTTATATAGTTTCTCAATTTAAAAGTTTCAGCTTAAAATCTTTCACAAAAAAGTATGTACAGAAATTTCAATTTTCGGTCAATACTTTTCCCGGTCAAGTGGGAATAAAGATAAATGAGATAGCGCTTAGTCCGGGTAAGGATTATCTTATAGATCCTTCATCAGGCAGCCTGAAAGGAACATTTGAAATAGTATATGTTACTAAAGAAACTATAGAAAACCCGGATTCTAACAGGCAGTTCAAGCAGGATGATTTTGCAAATAAAATATTGGTAATAGATCGGAAAGAAATTGATAACGCCAAGATAGCGGAGGAATTTAAGGCTTTCCGATTAAACAACTATAAAGCAAAAGCCATTGTTTTTTTGGAAGATAAAAAACTGACCTGGAGTGTTTCTCAAATGGCCTATTCTTATCCTGTTGTTACCATCATGCGAAGTGCATTTCCCAAAGATGCTAAAACGATTTCATTCGACATAGAAACTATTTTTATTAAAAAGTATGCCACAAAAAATCTTATTGGCTATGTAAAAGGTACAGAAAAGCCCGATTCGTTTATTGTATTTTCCGGGCACTACGATCATTTGGGGAAAATGGGATCAGACACTTATTTTCCGGGCGCTAATGATAATGCAAGTGGTATTGCAATGTTGCTTAATCTATCCGAATATTTTTCCACGCATCCGCAAAAATATTCCATTGCTTTCATTGCTTTTGCCGGCGAAGAAGCCGGTTTGGTAGGTTCTAAATATTATACGGAGCATCCTTTATTTCCGCTTTCTAAAATTAAATTTTTATTGAATATGGATCTGATGGGAACAGGAGACGAAGGCTTGATGGTGGTGAACGGCGCCATCTATGAAAAAGAATTCAAGTGGCTGGTAAACCGCAATGAGGAAAAAAAATATCTAACACAAATTAAAAAGCGCGGAAAGGCAGCGAACAGCGACCATTATTATTTCAGTGAGAAAGGCGTGCCATCTTTCTTCTTTTATACCCTCGGCGGAATCTCTGCTTACCATGATATCTATGATAAAAAGGAAACATTGCCCCTCACTAAATTTGAACAACTTTTTAAATTAATTGTAGATTTTACGAAGGAATGTTTTTGAAATGATACATTTCTTTTTTATAGTAATAAATTTTTCAAATCAACGAATCTTTGAAATCGATGATTGATGTAATTTTAATTAACACTGGACTTAGTAAGGCTTATTAGTATTAGTTGGATTACAAATCCTAGTGTTCGAAACGTTAATATTTCACCCCTGACGGGGTTTGTACGAATATATTTGTTTAATAACTACAATCATGTCATCCGCCTAAGGCGG
>OLLH01000093.1_pt1 | contig 25118 bp, 25 predicted proteins | sample 1604451 | NCBI WGS metagenome assembly OLLH01 (sample SAMEA104055714, study PRJEB20765) | soil metagenome | isolation source: soil
AGCATACAGGAGCTTATAAATGCCATCAATGAGCACCTTGATTGGCTAGAAGGAAGAAGTCAGAAATAACAAAGCCCCGATTTCTCAGGGCTTGTTTATTCATTAAACATTCTTACCAAAATCGTAGATTTTATTCTGTTAAGATCATTCTTTTAGTATCAATTATTTTTCCATCCACTACTAACGAGTAAATAAACATACCGGGGCTTAGTTCATTCCCGTTAATGATTATTGCACTGCTACCGAATTTTGTAATAGCCACTGTTTTCACTGGTTTACCCTGTAAATCGAAGATCATCAGGCTAGCGCTTTGTGATGTGGTAGGAATAAAGTACTGGATACTTGTTTGCTGATTGAAAGGATTGGGTACATTGTCAACCTCCTTGTCAAAGTCTTCTAAAATCGTATTAAATTTCTGCAAGTTGCTCATATAATTAATAATTGGAGACGTAATACTTTTCACGCAACAAGCAGTCCTTAAATCAATAATGGTTCCCACTCTATATTATCGCTGAGTATTTGAGAAAAAAAATCTAAAGAAAGGGAGTATTTATTTTACCAATAATTCCCCTTTAGAGATTAATATTCCTCAATGATAAAATCTAGGAAGCACAAACAACTTTCTGTACAATACCTTAGAACTGTGGATATGATTGAAAAGTCAATAAGTTGTTCATTTTATTGAGGTAAGTTTGCGGAGAGCAAAGAAGTACTAAGAAAATTATTCTGCAATAGCCGTATTGTTAAACATCAAATACACCCATTGCTTTATCTAAATCTGCGTTAACAATTTTAGCATAATTTAGCCACTCTTAATAGAAATAAGAGGAATAAAAACAATACCCCTCACAGAATGAAATCTGCAAGGGGTGAGCTTTTGAGCTAGTGGGCCCACCTGGGCTCGAACCAGGGACCAATTGATTATGAGTCAACTACTCTAACCAGCTGAGCTATAGGCCCGGTTTTCAAGGAAAAATTCCTTTGAAAAGTGGCTGCAAATGTACACTTTTGCTTTTGTAAACCAAATTTTTCTCTAAAAAACATGACTGCTATTAAAAATATAATTTTCGACTTCGGCGGGGTTATTCTAAACATCAATTATTATTTAGCTGTAGCAGCATTTAAAGAATTGGGATTGGAAGATTTTGATCAATGGTATTCTCAAAAAAACCAAAGCAATTTATTCGATGAATTTGAAATAGGACAAATATCACCCCAAGCATTTCGGGAAGAAATAAAAAAACATTTTACAAAACCCATTACTGATGAGCAGATAAACAAGGCATGGAATGCTTTGCTACTCGATCTCCCTGCGGAACGTATCCAACTCATCCAAGCCATTGGTAAAAAATACCGATGCTTTCTTTTGAGCAATACAAATGAAATTCATATAGAATCTTTCTCTGCAGAAATTGAGCGAGTATACGGGATGAATACATTTAACAATTTGTTCGAAAAAATTTATTATTCCAGTCGTATAAACATGCGAAAGCCTGACAAAGAAATATTTGAATATGTATTAAAAGAAAATGGATTAGCTCCGGAAGAAACCATTTTTATAGATGATTCAATACAACACATTGACGGAGCAATAAAGACAGGGATTCGAACACTATTTCTCAGTACAGACAAAACAATCCTTGACCTTTTTGATAAGGAACTGAACCTGATTATTCCTTGATTATGGTTTCAAATTTTCAATATCTGAATTCGTTTTAATTTTGAATTTTCTAAGCTTGATCCATCTCCTGGCAAAGCTCTATTAAGACGCCGTTTGTTGATTGAGGATGCAAAAAACAAACTAATTTATTATCAGCACCTCGTTTTGTTTCTTCATTTAATATTTGAAATCCCAACTTTTTCAGTCTTTGTATTTCTGTCCGAATATCTACTACTGCAAATGCGATATGATGAATGCCTTCTCCCTTTTTTTCAATAAATTTAAAAATCGGACTATCAGGAGACGTTGCTTCCAGCAGTTCAATCTTTTGTTCACCTGTTTGGAAAAAGCTTGTGACTACCTGTTCTGATGCGACCTCTTCTGTTTTATAAGAAGAAACACCAAGTAATGCAGAGAACAAAGCATTTGATTCCTTCATGTTCTTAACTGCAATTCCGATATGCTCAATTTTTAACATACAATTTTATTTAAGAAACCGATTGAAAAATAAAAAACCCGATAAAATCGGGTTTTTTATTTTGATTAAGAGAATAAAATAAAACTTATTTCTTTATAAATTTATCCGTTTTATTATCGTAGTTAAGATAATATACTCCTTTCGCTAAGCCCGTCACATCTACTTGTTTATCAAAACCTTTTTTTACAAGATTCCCATAACTGTCATAAATTTCGAACATTGTTTCGGCAGCTTTTTTATCTGGAGACTGAAAAAATATGTCTTTCGAAGCTTTCGCAGGAGAGAACGTTAACTCAGGAGATATTGATTTATATTGCACAGGAGCGGATGTGTTAGGCTTCCCTGTAAAATCTGTTTGTTGAACACGGTATTTATTAATTCCTGAATGATGTCTTACTTTGTAGGAATAATCATGAGGAGCTGCCTCGCCTTTTCCCGGAACTTCGCCGATTTTTACCCATTTGTTCCATCTGAATTGCTCAACAACATAAGGTAGCGGTCCACCTTCACCTTTAGCAGTCCATTTTAAAAGATTTTCATCCGCCTTAATTGACAGTACTTCAAACGTACTTTTCGGTTTCAGAACTTCAGGATTTAACACCTTTGGTTTACAATCGTCTTTATGTTTTATTCTAACGACAACTTTATCACCAATATTTAATTTAAAGTTGGCGAAGTCAATCTCATAAGCGCTGGATTGAATCTCATCCGTGCTTTTTATTTCATTCACCAAAACTTCTATGGTACAAAAACCAACGCCAGAACCAGCAAATGGATTCTGCACATATAAATTTTTACCTTGATAACTTCCATCAATTTGTATAACTCCGGCATTCAAGTGCAATGAAGCAAGCAATATAACAGTCGTAACAAAAAAAGATATTTTTTTCATATTAGGGAATTAAAATTTAAAAAAATCTTTTTTTCTCTTTTTTAGAGAGCATTTTTTTAGAATTTAGCTTGCAATATTATAATCTTATTTTCACAATTCAAAATAAAAATGGAATTTATTTTGCACATATTGGGATTTGTATTTGTATCTCGCTTCTTTTCTAGAGAAAAGCAAGGCTAATGTACTAATTAAAATTTCAAGTGCTATATTTCTATCAATAAATTAAAAAATTATTGCTCTTTAAATTCTTGTACTATAAAAGTTTCTATTTTTGTAGCCTGCATTGCGATACTTTCAAAGTAAATCAGGTGAAGCATAATTAATTATTCTTAATAACAATCTTAAACAAAAAAAATGTCTGTATTAGTAGGAAAAAAAGCGCCGGTATTTAATGCTCAGGCGGTAATTAACGGAGAAATAGTTGAAAACTTTTCTTTAGAACAATATGTAGGAAAGAAACATGTAATCTTTTTCTTTTACCCAAAAGATTTTACGTTCGTATGTCCAACAGAACTTCATGCTTTTCAAGAGAATTTATCCGAGTTCACAAAAAGAAATGTTGCTGTAGTATCTTGCTCAACAGATACAGAACAATCACATTGGGGCTGGCTTCAAGTGCCTAAATCTAAAGGAGGAATAGAGGGTATTACCTATCCTTTAGTAGCTGACACTACGAAAACCATATCAACAAATTATGGTGTTCTTACAGGTGAATATTCTCTTAACGAAGAAGGACAACTTACGGCTTCAGGTGAAATGATCGCCTATAGGGGTTTGTTTTTAATCGACAAGCAAGGGATTGTTCGTCACCAGTTGGTTAACGATCTTCCGCTGGGACGTAACGTTGATGAAGCCATAAGAATGGTAGATGCTCTTCAATATTATGAAGAAAATGGAGAAGTTTGCCCTGCTAATTGGGTGAAAGGAAAAGAGGGGATGAAAGACACGCATGACGGTGTTGCCTCTTATCTGGCAAAACATTAACGCTAAATTGATTGCTTCAACAAAATAAGCTCGTCATGCTGTCTGCCTTAGGCGGATCAGCATCTGTAAATTAGTGCTTAATGCCAAAATGGAAGAATTAATAAAGTTGCAAAGCTTGCTGAAAATCGAAAAAGAGGAAGATTACAGGCAATATAAAGAGCATTTTTTAAAGAACAATATCAGTCATCGTAAAAAAAAAGGGTTAACTTGGTACCCGGTGGTAATAGCAAATACAGAAATTGGATTTGGCGAATACCTTATTATAGAATTAGAACGCACCACCGACCTTAATGAACCACATCAGTTTAAAGGAGGCAAAGGAGCGGCTTTATTTTCAAACTTAGATCAGGAAGGCAAAAGCCAATCTCTTAACGGGATCATAAAATATGTTACCGCAAATAAGTTAAAGTTGGTTCTTACAATAGACGAGCTGCCGGACTGGGCTTACGAAGGCAAGCTAGGTCTTAATTTACTGTTTGATGAAAACAGTTATAAAGAAATGGAGATCGCATTGCACAAGGTGATGGTGGCTGAAAAAAACAGGTTGTCAGAACTACGCGATATTCTTCTTGGTAAAAAAAAAGCTTCTCTTGGTGAAATAGATACTTCTCTAAGCATCTCAACGCTTAACAATTCTCAAAATGATGCGGTTAGAAATATTGTCGCAGCAAAGGATGTAGCAATTGTTCACGGCCCACCGGGAACCGGAAAAACGACTACCCTTGTCCAGGCAATACGGTATACTTTAAAACACGAAAAGCAGGTTCTGGTTTGCAGCCCAAGCAACACGGCTGTTGACTTACTTACTGAAAAGCTGAGTGAGCAAGGTATTGACGTGTTAAGGCTAGGCAACCCTGTAAGAATTTCTGAAAATATTTTGTCGAAAACGCTGGATGCAAAAATTATAGCACATCCCTCCTACAAAGATCTTAAGCAATACCGAAAAATGGCTGAGGAATACCGCAGTATGGCGCAAAAATACAAGCGAAAATTTGGCCGCGAAGAACGGGAACAGCGAAATCTTTTATTCATAGAATCCAAAAAGATTCTTCATGAAGCCGCTTTACTGGAGGATTTTATTATTGACGAACAATTTAATAAAACACAGGTGATTGCCTGTACATTAGTTGCTTCGGCCAACAAATCTTTAAGAAACAAACAGTTTAGCACTGTTTTTATTGATGAGGCGGCACAAGCACTTGAGCCTGCCTGCTGGATTCCCATCACCAGATCGAACAGGGTTATATTTGCAGGAGATCATTTTCAATTGCCTCCTACTATAAAGAGTAAAATTGCAGAAGCACAAGGATTGGGCAAAACGCTGTTTGAAAAATGTATAGAGAACCAACCTGTTTCTGTTATGCTAAACACGCAATACCGGATGCATGAGCATATCATGGATTTTTCCAACAGTAAGTTTTACGGTAACAATTTAAAAGCAGATATAACCGTAAAAGACACCCGTTTGAGTTACGATGAAAACGATGTATTGCTCAACACGTCATTCGATTTTATTGATACTGCCGGATGTGGTTATACAGAACTATTAAACACAGAAAGTCTTAGTACCTCTAATCCGGAAGAAGCCACATTATTGTTAAAACATTTGTCTTTAGTACTTGAGCAATATGAACAAACAGCACACGCAGAAAAAAAGATTTCTATTGGAATTATTTCTCCATACAAAGATCAGGTACACTATCTCACAGAAAATAGTTCCTCTTTTCCTATTCTTGAAAAATATCAAAAACAAATAGTAATAAAAACGGTAGATGGCTTTCAGGGTCAGGAAAAAGATGTTATCTATATCAGCCTGGTTCGATCAAATGACAAAGGTGAAATAGGTTTTTTAAGCGATACGCGCCGCATGAATGTAGCGCTAACAAGAGCCCGAAAAAAACTGGTTGTCATTGGGGATAGTGCAACCTTATCTTACCACGCATTTTACAAAGATTTTTTAGACTATGTAGAAAAAATAAATGCCTATAAAAGTGCCTGGGAATTTATAGATTAATTGAATCTTTAATTTTTAACAAACTTTTTTTTACTTTCCCCAAAGTCGCAGACTAACTAAAAAAACTATCCAAAACGGTTTTGCAATCAAAACATCTGACATTTGGATTCTAAATATTTGTTTGCGACTTTTGGGTATATATGAAAGTAATAAATAAATTAGTGTTAATGACGACATTGGCGGTAACAATTGTTGCGTGTTCTAAAGTTCCTATTACTGGTAGAAAACAATTAAATATGCTTCCTGAAAGTGAAATGATTGGAATGAGTTTAACAGAATACCATGACTTTCTTTCAAAAAATCCGGTAGTGCCAACCTCTAATGTTAACGAACAATTGGTGCAAAGAGTTGGGGCAAGAATCTCTGCTGCTGTTGAAACATATATGAGACAAAACAAAATGGCAAAAAGAATAGAAGGATATAAATGGGAGTTTCATTTGGTCGAAAGTAAAGAGGCTAACGCCTGGTGTATGCCCGGTGGAAAGGTAGTGGTTTATTCAGGTATCCTGCCCTATACGCAAGACGAAACAAGTCTGGCTTTTGTAATGGGGCACGAAATTGGACACGCTGTTGCGCGGCATGGTAACGAACGTATGAGTCAGGGATTGATCGCACAGGCGGGGGGAGTTGCGTTGGATGTTGCCTTATCACAAAAGAGTCAAGAAACACGTCAGCTATTCGCTTCGGCTTACGGTGCGGGCGCGACTTACGGAGTTATCCTTCCGTATTCACGAACGCATGAAAGTGAAGCCGATAAATTAGGTTTGGTATTTATGGCAATGGCTGGTTACAACCCGGAAAAAGCTGCTGATTTTTGGGTAAGAATGTCGAAGAGTGGCGGTGCCAAGCCTCCTGAAATATTGAGTACGCATCCAAGTGATGAAACACGAATAAAAGAGATGAAGGCTTTCTTGCCTACGGCTATGAAGTACTACAAGCCTCAATGATGAGTTGATTTGAAGATTCGTTAATTCGTTGATTTGAAAATGGTGTGCCTCAAATATTTTTTGCACTATAACATAATAATATCAACATTTAAATAAGGTTGAAATTGTTCAGACATCTGAAAATGCATAATTTTCAAATCAACGAATTAACGAATCTTCAAATTAATTTTTTTTTTTCAATTCCGTATAATATTGATAGAAATAAGGAATCGTTTCTATCCCTTTAAAATAATTAAAAAGTCCGTAATTTTCATTGGGTGAATGAATCGCATCAGAATCAAGTCCAAAGCCCATCAATACTGTTTTTATATCTAATTCTTTTTCAAACAAAGCAACGATAGGAATACTGCCACCGCTTCGTACAGGAATGGGTTTTTTACCAAATGTTTTTTCCATGGCCATGCTGGCGGCTTTGTATTCAAGAGAGTTGGTTGGTGTTACAACCGGTTCACCACCATGATGTGGCCTTACTACTACTTTTACAGATGCAGGAGCGATGGATACGAAATGTTTTTTGAAGAGTTCTGTAATTTTATCCGTTGTTTGATGAGGAACCAAACGCATAGATATTTTTGCATGTGCTTTAGAAGGCAATACTGTTTTAGATCCCTCGCCGGTATAACCGCCCCATATTCCGTTTACATCTAATGTGGGCCGTATGGAAACTCTTTCCATAGTTGAATAATCCGTTTCACCCTGAACGTCTTTAATACCTAAAGCCTTTTTGTAATCCTCCGTATTGAAAGGAGCCTTAGCCATTTCAGTTCGTTCTTTAATACTAAGAACTTCCACATCATCATAAAAACCGGGAATGGTAATACGGTTGTTGTGATCTTTTAAAGAAGCAATCATTTCACAGAGAACATTAATAGGATTGGCAACAGCTCCTCCGTAAATGCCTGAATGCAGATCTCTGTTAGGGCCGGTTACTTCAACTTCTATATAGCTTAAGCCCCGTAAACCGGTAGTGATAGAAGGTAGGTCATTAGAGAACATGCTGGTATCAGAAATCAATACCACGTCCGACTTTAATTTTTGTTTATTCTTAATTATAAAAGATGCCAGATTGCCGGATCCTATTTCTTCCTCCCCTTCAATCATAAATTTAACATTACAAGGAAGCGTTTTGGTTTGCATCATTAATTCAAATGCTTTAATGTGCATATACATTTGTCCTTTGTCATCACAGGCACCACGGGCATATATTTTTTCATTCTTAATGACGGGTTCAAATGGAGGCGAGTCCCAAAGTTCTATGGGATCCGGTGGTTGAACGTCGTAATGTCCATATACTAAAATAGTAGGTAGGTTTGGATCAATTATCTTTTCGCCATATACAACCGGATGACCTGCTGTTGGAAAAATTGCTGCATTATCCGCACCTGCAGCCCTTAGTTTTTCTTTTATAAAGGCGGCAGCTTGGACTATATGAGGTTGATATTTACTATCTGCGCTAACTGAAGGAATCTTCAACAGCTCAATAAGCTCATTGATAAATTGGTCGTGATGACTTTGAAGATAATTTTTGATGGAGTCCATTTGATACAAATTTTTTTTTTGTACAAATGTAATTTTTCATTCGTAAATAAATTAGACAGATATCCGTTTCCTGTTTTTAAAATTTAATTCCGACTAACAAAATATCGTCCGTTTGAGTTGTATTGCCCATCCATTTTTCCAACCATTCATTAAAGATCAGGAGTTGTTGGCTTATTTCAAGGGGACGGACGAATTGAAGTAATTTAACAAAATTCCGTATAAGCATTTTTTTATCATTCCTTCCTCCGAACTGATCTATATAACCATCTGTAAATAAATATATACTATCATCTTCTTTATAAGGGATTACATGATTTGTGTAGTACCTTGGGGGATGTGTTTGCGTTCCTCCAACAGGGCATTTGTTCCCTTTAATGATGTTTAATGATCCGTTGTCAAAAAACAGGAGAGGGCGATTCGCTCCTGCATATTCAAGTTGATTATTTTTCTTATCGATCATACAAATAGCCATATCCATTCCATCACCTGATGTAGAGTCCGGGCGATTTTGTTTTAATACTTTGCAAATAGTTTCATTCAGTAGTTTCAGAATTTCTCCCGGATGAATGATCTTTTTAATATTTACTATCTCATTTAAAAGATTGTATCCGATCATCGACATTAATGATCCAGGAACTCCGTGACCAGTGCAATCCACTACTGCTATTATAAATTTATCCTCGTATTTATGGAACCAATAAAAATCGCCACTTACAATATCCTTTGGTTTATATAAAATAAAGGATTGTTGAAACGCCTTGTGCAAAACATTCTTTTCAGGCAACATAGCTTCTTGAATACGCCTAGCGTATTCAATGCTGTCTGTCACGTCTTTATTCTTTTCTGCAATTTCACAATAAGCTTTTTGGAGCTCCCTATTTAAATGCTCAATTATTTTTTTCTCCCGCTGTATCTCTTTTTTTGCAAGAATAGTTTTTATTAATAAAGGCAAGCAGATTAAATTATCCTTAAACAAATAATCTGCTACTCCTGTTTTAACGCATTCCATAGCACAAGTGTCCGATACTAATGAACTCACCAGGATAAGGGGAATCTCCAGATTATTTTCCTGGACAATAGCCAGCGCTTCAAACGCACTCAAGAGAAGCAAAGAGTGGTCGGAGAGAATAATGTCCGGTTCAAATTCAAGGAGTTCTTTTATAAATGACTCTCTATCATTGCATGTTTTGCTGATAAAGTTAATATTGACCCTGCTCAATTCGACCTTTATTAATTCTGTGTCTTGTGCAGAATATTCCAGAATCAAAATTCGTATTGGCTTTTCCAGATTACTTTTTTGAACAATATTTGTGGTAAAGGCAACATCAGAATGCGCTCCGACCGAAATAATACTTGATTCATTGGTCTTCATATGATCAAAAATTAAAAGTTAATACTCATGAGTGTTTCATAAGTATAGAATTGTTTTTTTAAGGTCATATGGAATACGCATATACTTATGCTATTTCATAAGTAATAATTTAGACAGGTATCAGGTTCCTGTTTTTTAAATTTAATTGACTATGCATCCCAATGTAAAAACCTCATTGAGTCGTTAGAGAAAACGATGTCTGGTTGAAATTCAAAGAGTTCTTTTATATATGCTTCCTTATTATTGCTTATTCTTTCGATGAAGTTAATGTTGGCTTTCTTTAATTCATTCTTTATCAATTCTGTGTCTTGTGCTGAATACTCCAGCATTAGAATTTTTATAGCCTTTTGCATCAGACTTTTTTGAAAAATAGTCGGAGTACTTATTTTAGTGTGGATTTCCACACAAGAAATAGTTGATTCATTTGTTTCCATAGCCTAAAGAATTAAATAGTATTCAAAAAGGATTAAGAAAATCCGCAATTATTTAATTTGTTTTATAAAGACGGATTTGCCCTTACAATATCGAAAAAATTATGTTTTATTCTGACGAATAATTTTTTTATTCCTTGCCTATGTAAGAAAAACGGTGAGATTAGAACAGAAAAGCTACACAAAACCAAAGCTGTTTGGTACTTTTTAAATTTGAAAATGGCTATTTAATCAATTCTTCCCGGGTTAATATTCTTACCGAATTTGCTTTTATTTTTCGTCTTTTTTTCGTACATTCGTAGAATGATAGCAATAGGTAACACGCTGGTTTCAGACGATATAATTGAAAATAAATTTGTTTGTGATTTAAATAAGTGCAAAGGCGAATGTTGTGTAGCCGGCGACATGGGAGCACCTCTTGATATAGATGAATTACCAATTCTTGATGAGATTTATGAGAAAGTAAAACCCTATATGTCAGAGTCGGGAGTTAAAGCAATAGAATTACAGGGGCGTTATTTAATAGAAGAAGGAGAAGAGGAATATACCACTCCGCTTATAGAGGGCAAAGAGTGTGCATATACCATCTTTGAAAAGGGTATTGCAAAGTGTGCAATAGAGAAAGCTCATTTAAATGGAGCCATTGATTTTAAGAAACCCATTTCTTGTCATTTATACCCGATCCGAATTAATCCATATGATGGTTACGATGCTGTCAATTATCACACATGGCAGGTCTGTAGCCCCGCTTGCGCTCTTGGTAAGCAGCTAAGTACGCCTGTATATGAATTTTTGAAAGAACCCCTTATCCGAAAGTATGGAAAAGACTGGTATGAACAGCTTAAATATGCTGCCGATCATCTAAAGACGTAGGTTGTACAATTGTGCATAATTAAAACAGTTGAAGGGTAGTCTTTTAACTTTTTTTGTAATTATTTTTAAAAGTTATCAGGCAGGTCATTTGTTGAAAACTTCGACGATTTGTGAATAAGTATGAATTGTTATCGGGATTTTTAATTGTAAAATTTGCAAGCATCAAAAAAGAAAATGAAAAAAAATCATAGACAAAAATTTACTTACAAGTATAAATAAGAATAAAAATAATGGAAATTTTATTAGAAGAAAATAAAGAAAGGTTTGTATTGTTTCCGATTAAATACCCGAAAATTTGGGAAATGTATAAAAAGGCAGAGGCCAGCTTTTGGACCGCCGAAGAAATTGATTTATCGCAAGATCAAAAAGATTGGGAGAAATTAAATGATGGTGAACGCTATTTCATTACGAACGTATTGGCATTTTTCGCTGCCAGTGACGGCATTGTAAATGAAAATCTTGCTGTGAATTTTATGGCCGAAGTGCAGTTGCCTGAGGCACGTTGCTTCTACGGGTTTCAGATTATGATGGAGAACATTCACTCTGAAACATATTCATTGTTGATTGATACTTACATTAAGGATACTCAGGAAAAAGCTCGTTTATTCAATGCGATCGAAACAGTAGATTGCGTGAAGAAGAAGGCTGAATGGGCTATCCGATGGATTGAGAATGGTACTTTCCCGGAACGATTGATTGCTTTTGCAGCAGTAGAAGGAATTTTCTTTTCCGGTAGTTTCTGCTCTATCTTCTGGTTAAAGAAACGTGGCCTGATGCCGGGATTAAGTTTCTCCAACGAGCTTATCTCCCGTGACGAAGGCTTGCATTGCGACTTTGCATGTTTGTTGTACGGCATGTTAGAAGGACAACTACCAAAAGAAAGCGTGTACGAAATGATCTCCGATGCCGTAAAAATTGAACAGGAATTTGTAGTGAGTTCTTTACCTGTCGATTTAATCGGGATGAATTCTAAGTTAATGTCGCAATACATAGAATTTGTTGCCGACAGATTATTGGTATCGTTGGGATGTCAACGAATTTACAATGTGTCAAATCCATTCGATTTTATGGAAATGATCTCTCTGCAAGGAAAAACGAATTTCTTTGAGAAGCGTGTGGCTGAGTATCAAAAGGCAGGCGTAATGGGGAAATCAGAAGAAAATGTATTTAAAATGGATGAAGATTTTTAATACATATCGAATCGTTTAATACAAGTGTTTATTTTTTAAAAGAAAAATCCGAATAATATGTATGTAATAAAAAGAGATGGTAAAAGTGAGTCAGTTAAATTTGATAAAGTAACGTCTCGCATACAACGACTTTGCTACGGCTTAAATCCTGAACATGTGGATTCTTTAAACGTAGCGCAAAAAGTTATTGAAGGAATTTTTGATGGTGTAAGTACGAGTGAGTTGGATAACTTAGCAGCAGAGGTGGCGGCATCTCTTACCACAACCCATCCTGATTATGCCTTGTTAGCTTCCCGTATTGCCATATCCAATCTTCATAAGAATACCAAGAAATCGTTCTCCGAAACGATGCGTGATTTATATGTATATGTAGATCCTAAAACAGGAAAGGACGCGCCTTTGCTGGCAGATGATGTATACAAGATTATTGAGACAAACGCAGAGCTATTAGATTCTACTATTATCTATGACCGTGATTTCGGATACGATTATTTCGGATTCAAAACATTAGAAAAATCCTACCTGTTAAAGTTAAACGGACAAGTGGCAGAACGCCCGCAACACATGATTATGCGTGTGGCTGTCGGGATCCACAAAGAAGATATTAACGCAGCTATTGAGACGTACAACCTCATGTCTGAAAGATGGTTTACACATGCTACGCCTACCTTGTTTAATGCAGGCAGCCCGAAACCACAATTGTCATCCTGCTTTCTGTTAACGATGAAAGATGACAGCATCGAAGGTATTTACGATACACTTAAAAACACGGCTAAAATATCTCAGTCGGCAGGTGGTATTGGACTAAGCATTCACAATGTGCGTGCAACAGGTTCGTATATTCGCGGTACGAATGGCACCTCTAACGGCATTGTTCCAATGTTGCGTGTATTCAACGATACTGCGCGTTATGTAGATCAGGGCGGAGGAAAACGTAAAGGTTCTTTCGCGATTTATTTAGAGCCTTGGCATGCAGATATTTTTGATTTCCTGGAATTAAAGAAAAATCATGGTAAGGAAGAAGCCCGTGCAAGAGATTTATTTTTAGCCTTATGGATTTCTGATTTATTTATGAAACGTGTGGAAGAAAACGGCATGTGGTCGTTGTTCTGTCCTAACGAAGCGCCGGGACTTGCAGATTGCTACGGTGCAGAATTCGAAAAATTATATACCCGTTACGAACAAGAAGGCAGAGCGCGTAAAACTATAAAAGCACAAGAGTTATGGTTTGCCGTAATGGAGTCTCAAATAGAAACCGGTACTCCGTATATGCTTTACAAAGATGCGTGTAACGAAAAATCCAATCAGAAAAATTTAGGAACGATAAAAAGTTCTAACTTATGTACAGAAATTATCGAGTATACTTCGCCTGATGAAGTAGCTGTATGTAACCTGGCTTCTATCGCATTGCCGCGTTTTGTAATAGATGGTAAATTCGATCACCAACGGTTGTTCGATGTTACGTATGTTGTAACAAAAAACCTGAACAAGATCATCGATGTAAATTATTACCCGGTTATCGAGGCACAAAACTCCAACATGCGTCATCGTCCGATTGGTATTGGCATACAAGGATTGGCAGATGCTTTCATCTTGTTGAGAATGTCGTTCGATTCTGAAGACGCAAAACAATTAAACAAAGATATTTTCGAGACGATTTATTATGCTGCAATGACAGCTTCTAAAGATTTGGCGAAACAAGATGGCGCTTATTCATCTTATGAAGGTTCTCCGGTTTCAAAAGGAATTTTCCAGTTTGATATGTGGAACGTTAAACCATCCAACCGTTGGGAATGGGATGTGTTGAAACAGGAAGTGAAAAAATACGGCGTGCGTAATTCCTTATTGTTAGCTCCGATGCCGACTGCTTCTACCTCACAAATATTAGGCAACAATGAATGTTTCGAGCCATACACTTCTAACATATACACACGACGTGTTCTTTCAGGAGAATTCGTAGTGGTAAACAAACACTTGTTGTTAGATTTAGTAAAACGTGGTATCTGGAACAACGACATCAAAACAAAAATCATCGTAGCAAATGGTTCTATCCAGGACATTGTAGAAATTCCGCAAGACATTAAAGAAATCTACAAAACAGTTTGGGAAATTAAACAACGTTCCATCATCGACATGGCTGCCGACAGAGGCGCTTACATCTGCCAGTCGCAATCGTTGAACCTGTTTATCCAGGATGCGAACTTTGCGAAATTAACCTCCATGCATTTCTACGCCTGGAAGAAAGGTTTAAAAACTGGCATGTATTACCTGCGAACGAAAGCCGCTACCGACGCCATTAAATTTACCGTAGAGAAACAAGCAGAAGCTCAGATCGAGCCGTACGCGAAGCCTAAAGAAGAAGCAATGGCAGAAATTACCTGCTCCATCGACAATAAAGATGATTGCCTGGCTTGCGGTAGTTAATTAATGTTTAGGATTTGAATAAAAGGGAAAGCAAGGTGATGAGCCTTGCTTTTTTTGTTTTGAATTATAATTGAGTGCGGATAACATATCCGCAGCTATGGAATCCGGACAGGATGTCCGGACTGACGGCGAGCAGGGCCCTTTTGCTATGTAATTTTTTCTACTAAAGTTTCATCATAAAAAAATTGATCATTATCTATTTCATCAATTTTCACCTTAATAGTTTTGTTATTAGGTCTAACAAACTCTAATTCTAGTTCATCGTACATTATTGGTCCCTTTTTATTTTCTACAATAAATTTAATGTAGTAAAAATTAACCTTGTCTTTTTCAAGAACGGTATTAAAAGTTATGAATTGATCCGCTGGTGTTTTAATCTTAGATACTGATCCATCCATATTAGTGTTTGTATTATAATTTGTGTAGTAGATAAAGCCAGAAATAATTTCGCCTTTATAAGTCAAATTTACTTTGACATCTTTATAATAAAGATTCTTCCTCAAGCATGTTAAAGAGAATTTCAAAATATATTGCTGGCCTGTGATCTCTTTTGATTCCTTTGAAAAATTTGTAAAAGTATATTTCCCATTTTGGGAATATGTTTTACTTATTACCTTTCCATAAACCTTCGTTTTTATAACTTTTTCCCATACAAAATAACCGGTTGAAATACTTCCAAATAAAATAGAAATAATTGAGGTGTAATTTATCCCTTTCTCAGTAACATCAATAATTTTTATTGGTTCAATAAAACAATCTAAAAAATTCATAACGTTCATTGTTTCCTTTTTAAAGTTTCGGTTTCGAAGTAGCTTGATATACGAAGTTACGATTAAAATAATATCAGTTAGGCCATGATATCAAAAGAAAAAAATATAAATAAAAGCTAAAATCAGTTGCTCCCCGCTGGCGCGGATGTTCGGAAAAAAACAAAAATTAAATCGGAGCGGTTGGTGGGATATTGCGCGAAGCCTGTTTGTAAGGTTATCTCGTCCTTAGAAATAAATTACTTATACCCTATTTGTTTACGATTCTTTTGTTTGGTTTCCTGTTTTTCCTTTTGCAATAAGTAGTTGATCGCTTCGTAAATATCTTTAAATTGTTTATTGTAGGTAGTTTCTAATTCCTTTAGTTTTTCTGTTAAATCTTTGTGAGTAAGTGCATACTGCCTAATAAATACAAAGGCTCTCATTATTGCAATATTTACTTGTAATGCTTTTTTACTTTTCAATACGCTTGATAACATGGCAACGCCTTGTTCTGAAAACGCAAAAGGCCGTGCCGGGCTATACTTAACTGTTTCTGGGAGGTTATCACAATTTGTGATAACCTCGTTCCACTCAGCTTTTGTAAGCTCAAACATAAAATCATTTGGGAAACGATCCATATTCCTTTTTACAGCTTGCTTTAAAGCTCTGTTTTCCACTTCATACATTTCGGCAAGATCAAAATCTAACATTATCTTTTGCCCTCTTACTTCATAAATTTTGGTTTGAATAGTTTGCATTTCCATGTGAAATATATTTTTAAAAGCACATTAAAAAAACGGCAAAGCACAATAAAAAGTGACGTTAACCGAGTTTCGAAATTACAGTTTTTTTATAAAGAAAGTGTGGTTAAAAAAAATTATTTAATGTCACCTCATTTTATGTTTCAATTAAATGAACAGGAGGTGGAAATAATGGTATCGCAAAATGCGATACCATCAAAACAGCATCTGGGAGGCGATTTTCCTTACGTATTTACAGAACATGGAGTACTAATGTTAGCCAATGTTTTGAGAAATGATCAAGCAATACATTTAGTATTCGAATAATAGAACTGTTTGTCAAACTGCGTGAAATGGCACTTACACATGCAGAATTAAAAATGGAAATGGAACGAATTAAAACAAAAACCTATAATCAAGATAAAAACATAGAAATTCTATTCAGATACTTCGACGAATTATTTGAACAAAAAAATACTCCAAAAAAACTAATCGGATACAAATTGCCAAAGAAAAAACGATAAAATAAATTACGTCGGTACCCGCTGGGCCGGGATATATCCAACAAGAAAAATAAAAATTAATCGGAGGTTTGATGGGATGTTGCGCGAAGCCTGTGTGTAAGGTTATCTCGTCCATTGAGCTTTTGGATATTTTATCCCAAACGAATAGACAAAATTCGAGGTACAGATTTGGAGGAAAAAATCGTTATATTTGTTTTATGGATAAGGTAGTACGCATAACTTCTTTAAAAGATAAACAAACCGATTTCACCTATTGGATGACCAAAAGTGAAACGGAACGACTTGATGCCATTGAATTATTAAGAGAACAATATATCCGATTTAAAAAAAATGTTCAGCCAGGACTTCAAAGAGTTTGTAGCGTTATTAATCGAAAAAAAAGCTGAGTATCTTATCGTTGGAGGATATGCGGTTGGCGTTCACGGACATCCTCGATATACCGGTGATCTAGACATTTGGTTAAACCCATCTTCAGAAAATGCTAAAATAATATTGGATTGTGTAAATGAATTTGGTTTTTCGTCTTATGGACTTACTGAATCCGATTTCACAAAAGAAGGAAATGTTGTACAACTCGGCTATCCCCCGCTCCGCATAGATCTTTTAACACAAATAGATGGTGTTACATTTGAGGAATGTTATAAAAACAAGAAGGAAATTTTAATAGAAGATCAGCAGATAAATTTTATTGGTTATCAGGATCTTTTGAAAAACAAACGAGAATCAGGACGGTTGCGTGATTTGGATGATCTGGATCATTTAATGTGATCTAAGCCTAGTTCAGCCTTCGATCATATGCAACTGCAGCTAAGAAGAAATTTTTTCGGCTGCTTTGAAAACTATTTTCTTTTTCAGTACTTCACATTGCATTTTTTCTATCTACAGTTTTTTGTACTTTTTTAAATAATTATTATGCAGATAATTCAAAGCATTCAAGCCCGAATTTACGAAATCAGAGGTGAAAGAGTATTGCTTGATAAGGACCTCGCGTTTCTTTATGAAACCGAAACCAAAGCTTTAAACTTGGCGGTAAAACGGAACCGTCAGCGTTTTCCTGAAGATTTTATGTTTCAGCTTTCACCATTTGAATGGGAAGCTCTAAGGTTTCAATTTGAAACCTTAGAGAATAATTCTTCTTCCTTTGACAATAGCGCATTTAAAGCAGGCCGCGGGCAGCATAGCAAATATTTGCCTTATGTATTCACAGAACAAGGAGTTGCTATGTTGAGCGGTGTATTGCACAGCAATAAGGCTATAAATATGAATATAGCAATTATGAGAGCTTTTGTTGAAATTAGAAAAGTGTTAATCAACAAAAGCAGCTTAAAAGAACAATTTAAAGAAATAAAAGAAAAATTGGGCAACCACGATGAGCAGCTCAATCAACTTTACGAAGCCATGGAAAATCTTTTGGATGAAAAAGCTGCTCAACAAAAATGGGAAGGTAGAACAAGAATTGGCTACGAAAATTGCTGTTTATTAGTAGAGTAAGATGCTCGAAAAAGACTTCCACGAGTGAAAAGGACACCCAGTCAGGCCATGATATATCAAAAGAAAAAAGTATAAATAAAAACTAAAATGTTAGTCGGGACATATGTCCCGATTCCCTAACAGCGGATATTTTATCCGCATAAGAAAAACAGATACTAAGTAAAATTGTATTAGTTTTGCCACCGAATCGCTTTTTAATTTTCGATCATGGATTTCAGATACAGAACCGCCCCGGGCAACGCCTATTTTCTAACAATAACAGTTGTAGGTTGGATAGACCCGAACCCCCGATAGGTTAAAATCTTTGAGGTACCAAATTGGCACCTCAAAAAATAAATTAGATTTATATTATAAAAAGGTATCACAAATTGTGAGTGACTCAAAGCACTACAGAATATGGAAAAACAAGAAACAACAATAGCAATACCTGATGAAATCATCATGCAAAAAATTTATAATATAAGGGATCAAAAAGTAATGTTAGATAGTGATTTGGCAGAACTTTATGGAGTCGAAACCAAACGATTAAAAGAGCAGGTAAAAAGGAATCTGGAGCGATTCCCCAAATGCTATATGTTTGAGCTAACAGAAAATGAGTTGGCTGTTTTGAGGTCGCAATTTGCGACCTCAAAAGAAGGGCGCGGCGGAACACGTTATCTTCCAATGGTATTTACAGAACATGGAGTTTTACAATTATCAAATATTTTAAAGAGCGGTAGAGCTATAGAGGTAAGCTTTAAAATTATTGATGTTTTTGTGAGATTACGAGAAATGCTGGCGGATAATACGGAATTAAGATTAGCCATCAATAGATTAGAAAAGAAAACAGAAAACAACACAAAGAACATAGAAGTAGTTTTTAAATATGTAGATGAGCTTCTTGAAAAAGAGGAAAATCCAAAGCCAAGAAAAGCCATCGGGTATAAAACAGAAACTAAGAAATAAAAAGACCAAACATGTGTTCAACTTATCTCGCCCGTTAGGCCATGATATATCAAAATCTAACATTATCTTTTGACCTCTTACTTCATAAATTTTGGTTTGAATAGTTTGTATTTCCATGTGAATATATTTTTAAAAGCACATTAAAAAACGGCAAAGCACATTAAAAAAGTGATGTTAACCGAGTTTCGAAATTACAATTTTTTTATAAAGAAAGGGTTGTTCAGAAAAATTATTTAATGTTATTTACTCCAAGCTGAGCGGTACTATTTATTCCAAAAAGACGGAGGCTTGAAAAGTATGAGAGTTACATCATGTCTACTTTTTTAAAAACGTAAAAATTAATTTGTTTTGTCAAGAAATTAATCTTATCTTAGAATAGCAAAGAGGTTTTAGTAGTGTTATATGATGCTTTAGGAAAAGAAGTATATTCTAAAGTTATTATAGTTGACAAAGGTTCATTTTTAACCGCTATTGATCCATCTCAAAAACTGGCACCAGGCGTTTATTTTGTTGTTGGAAGTTCCAATAATAGTATATTTAGACAAAAACTCATTATTCAATAAACTCCTTCCTTCCTGTTGTCGGACTACTACTTTAAACGTTCCAAAATATACCTACAACCCTGAGGCAAGAACATCGGCAAGATGCATCATTTTCATAGTTTTTTTTTGTTTTTTAAGATAACCATCTAAATGCATCAAGCAGGAAATGTCAGTAGATATAAGGTAATCAGCCTCTGTTGCTAAAGCGTTAGTTGCTTTTTGTTCAGCCATGGCTACAGCAATTCCCTCATGCTTTACAGAAAAAACACCACCGAATCCGCAACATTTTTCTGTATCTTCCATTTCGCGCAACTCTAATCCTTTTACATTTTCTAATAAAATTCGCGGCTCTTTTTTTATATCACACTCCCGTAACGCCTGACATGAATCATGATACGTGGCAATGCCTTCAAAGGTGGCTCCTATATCTGTAACTTTAAGTATGTTGACTAAAAAGTCGGAAAATTCAAAAATGCTCTTTTGTATTTGTTTGTATTCATTGTGAAGAGCGGTGTTATGAAAAAGTTTTGGATAATGATTTTTTACCATTCCAACACATGAGGCAGACGGGCAGACTATGTAACGGTCGTTCGCAAAATCATGAATAAATTTTTCGCCAACTTCTTTCGCCTGATCCCAAAGCCCGGCATTAAAAGCTGGTTGCCCACAACATGTTTGTTCAATATTATAATTAACCCCACAACCCACCTTCTCTAAAACTTTAACCATATTATTAGCAGTATCAGGATAAATCTGATCTATAAAACAGGGGATGAAGATGTCTATTATCATTTATTTTGATTTGAAAATTATTTTATTGACTCAAACTAACCATAAAACAGGGTTCATTTTCTTTTCAAAATTAGCGAATAAATAAATTAAACTCTCTACTTGTCTTTCATTTTCAAATTATCGAATCGTCAAATCAACGAATTATTGGTTTTTATTCTCGATAAAAATAAAAGACCTATTACAAAGAAAGTAATTAATGCGACAATTGAATTCCGCATACTTCCTGTCAATTCTTCAATTAAGCCATAGGTGGCTGTTCCAATAACAATTCCTAATTTATCACAGACATCATAAAAGCTAAAAAAAGAAGCATGATCTTTTGTTTCCGGCAAAAGTTTAGAATAGGTGGATCGGGATAAAGACTGGATGCCTCCCATGACCATTCCTACTGCAAAAGCTAAGGCGAAAAATTCTTTTGAAGTGTATACAAAATAAGCACAGATACAGATTACAATCCAGATAACAATGGCTATTGACAATGCTTTAATATTTCCTTTTAATTTTGACAAATAAGAAAACAAGAAGGCTCCTGCAATGGCGACAAATTGAATAATAAGAATTGTAATGATCAATGCGCCACTTTCCATTTTCAGTTCTTTGTCTCCAAACAATGCAGCAACATACATTACCGTTTGAACGCCCATATTATAAAAGAAGAATGAAAGCAAAAACCTTTTTAGATTGGGAGTATATTTAAGTTCGTTCCATACTTTGCGTAATTCTTCATATCCTTTAAAAAGGATATCACTGCTGATTTTTTTACCAATCGTATCAGGAAGCCTTGAAAATGTAATCTGAGCGAAAGAGAACCACCATATTCCTACGGTTAAAAACGATATTCTGGAAGCAAGCCCAGCTGATATGTTTCCATAAAATTGAGGTGCAAGAATCATCGAAAGGTTGAATATCAATAAGAGCGAACTGCCAATATAGCCCATAGCAAAACCTTTGGCGCTTACTCTATCCTGATCTTTTGGTTCTGCAATCTCAGGTAAATAAGCATTGTAGAAAACAATGCTTCCAGAAAATCCAATTCCTGCCAACACGAAACAGGTAATGGCCAGCCACAACTTATCCGGAGAGTCGAAGAAAAAAAGAAAAGCACAAGAGATAGCTCCAAGTGTGGAAAAGAATTTCATAAAAGATTTTTTATTACCGCAAAAATCTGCAATGGAAGACAACACAGGTGACATAAATGCAATCATAAGATAAGAGAACGATAATGCATAAGAGTAAAGTGCCGTATTTTTCAATGAAAAACCTAAAAAGTGAACAATATCCGTTGTCTCAGAACTGGTAATAGAATTGTAATAGATTGGGAAAATAGCAGATATTATCACCAACGAATAGACCGAGTTAGCCCAATCATAAAGAGCCCATCCATTGATTATTTTTTTATTACCTTTTTCCATATTTATGATTAATAATTTAACTCATAATTTATAACTAAAAGCCTATATTCACCCCGCCTCTAATAATAGGATTGCGGTAAAGAGAATAAGGGTTTTCATTCAAGTTCCAAAGTACCATCAGATTCATGAAGGAATTGCCGCCAATTCTTTGCTGGTAACCGGCTCCTACAAAAAAACTACCTACATTTACCCGTCTTTCCTTTCGTCTCACATCGTCATATATTTCTCTGTTTAACACCTCATATTCTGAATACGCGAAAACATTTTCTAATACCAGATAGCGCGCAAAAGTTCTCCCTCCATATATACTCGAGCTGTTGTTGTTAGGAACAATATTGTCTTTATAATAAATGTAGGTGACACCGAGTCCTGCCGAAAATTTTGGCGTTATTTTATATCCCAATAATGGAGAAATGTCAATATACGTTAATGTTCCAAAGGATAGACCAATATTTCCTCCGGTGAAAATTTTGTCCCGAATAGTATAAGAAGAAACCGGAACTGTATCATTTTGTGCAAAAGTTTCAGCACTTGGAACGCAAATGAATATTAAAAAAAGAACGGTATTAACTATTAATAGTTTTCTGATAAGATCTTTTGAAAAAGAGGTTAACAATATAATGGTGTCCATTTTAGATTTTAATAAAAAGGGTTAATCGAAATTATTAATATATGGTATGATTGCTTATGCAAAGTTAACAGTTTTTGTATTTATTAATTTACCATACATTTACAATTGATAGTTTTAATTTCATCCAACGAAATAAAGAAGCAGTAATTTATGAAATATGTAAGTAAAAGTATATCACCAGGTCGATGGTGTATTCCATCTGACCATTAAAAATAAATTATATACAAATGAATATAGTTATTACCGGAGCAAGCAGTGGTATTGGGTTTGAGTCTGCTCTTACATTAAGCAAGGATACTGAAAACACTATTATTGCTATATCGAGAAATAAGGTCAGGTTAGAAAATCTTGTTAAGCAGAGCAGGGCTTTGCAACCCAAAGCGAATATAGTTGCTATACCATTTGATCTGGAAAACGGCCTGTATTCAGAAACCTTGTTACCGGAGATTATTAAAAATTGTTCAACAATAGATATAGTAATCAACAATGCAGGTGCACTTGTTAGTAAACCTTTTGACGAATTGACTGATAAAGATTGGAAGAAGATGTTTGAAGTAAATGTGCTGGTGCCTGTTAAAATCATCAGACTTCTGTTGCCTTATATGGGAAAAGCACAGAGGTCTCATATTGTCAATATAGGCAGCATGGGTGGATTTCAGGGTAGCGCAAAGTTTCCCGGATTATCTGCCTATAGTTCCAGTAAAGCAATGTTGGCCAGCGTATCGGAATGTCTGGCCGAAGAGTTGAAAGATAAAAATGTTTTTGTTAATTGTTTGGCATTGGGTGCAGCACAAACAGAGATGCTGGATCAAGCCTTTCCCGGTTATAGAGCACCTTTGACTGCAAGTAAAATGGCGGAGTTCATAGCAGATTTTGCGTTAAAAGCCCATCATTATATTAATGGAAAGGTTATTCCTGTTAGTTTATCTACGCCATAGTAAGAGGTTAATTTCGTTAAAATACTAAAAAAGATTTAAATTAATTTGGAGAGATGAAATGTATTACTACTTTTGCACTCCCGTTTTGAAAGCGAGTAAGAATTTCGAAACAATAAAATAAACGTTCTAAAAAAATATTTTTAAATAATTTGCAGAGTAAAAAAACTTCAGTAGTTTTGCGCTCCCGTTTTGAAAACGATAAGAATTCGAAACAACAAAAATTAAACGTTCTACAAAAATATTTTTTAAAAAGTTTGGAGAGTAAAAAAACTTTAGTAATTTTGCACTCCCGTTTTGAAAGACACTGATTTCGAAACACATTGTTTTTTAATCTAAACAGAATAGAATTAACCAAGCGAGGTTAGTTGAAACAAGCAGATGAAATTCTAAAAGATTGCAGCGTTTAAAGCAGTATTGTTTTAGCAATCTAATTTGAAATATACAAATTGATTAACCGAACGAGGTTATTCAAACATAAAAGTTCTTTGAAGAAATGAAGGAAATAACAAGCCGGTTAGATGTGAATCTAATCGAAATAACAATTCTACAACAAAATTAAAATAAAATATACAATGGAGAGTTTGATCCTGGCTCAGGATTAACGCTAGCGGCAGGCCTAATACATGCAAGTTGAACGGGATTAAGTAGCAATACTTATGAGAGTAGCGCACGGGTGCGTAACGCGTATGCAATCTACCTTTAACCGGGGAATAGCCCAAAGAAATTTGGATTAATACCGCATAATATTATCGAATGGCATCATTTGATACTCAAAACTACGGTGGTTAAAGATGAGCATGCGTGACATTAGCTAGTTGGTGAGGTAATGGCTCACCAAGGCTCCGATGTCTAGGGGGTCTGAGAGGATGATCCCCCACACTGGTACTGAGACACGGACCAGACTCCTACGGGAGGCAGCAGTAAGGAATATTGGTCAATGGACGCAAGTCTGAACCAGCCATGCCGCGTGCAGGATGACTGCCCTATGGGTTGTAAACTGCTTTTGTACGGGAAGAAATCCCTCTACGTGTAGAGGGTTGACGGTACCGTAAGAATAAGGATCGGCTAACTCCGTGCCAGCAGCCGCGGTAATACGGAGGATCCAAGCGTTATCCGGATTTATTGGGTTTAAAGGGTGCGTAGGCGGCTTATTAAGTCAGTGGTGAAAGCCTGGAGCTTAACTCCAGAACTGCCATTGATACTGATGAGCTTGAGTATAGTTGAGGTGGGCGGAATGTGTCATGTAGCGGTGAAATGCTTAGATATGACACAGAACACCGATTGCGAAGGCAGCTCGCTAAACTATAACTGACGCTGAGGCACGAAAGCGTGGGTAGCAAACAGGATTAGATACCCTGGTAGTCCACGCCCTAAACGTTGATTACTCGATGTGTGCGATACACTGTACGCGTCTAAGCGAAAGCATTAAGTAATCCACCTGGGGAGTACGGTCGCAAGACTGAAACTCAAAGGAATTGACGGGGGCCCGCACAAGCGGAGGAGCATGTGGTTTAATTCGATGATACGCGAGGAACCTTACCCGGGCTTGA
>OLLH01000287.1_pt1 | contig 25112 bp, 23 predicted proteins | sample 1604451 | NCBI WGS metagenome assembly OLLH01 (sample SAMEA104055714, study PRJEB20765) | soil metagenome | isolation source: soil
TGTAAACCAGTTTCAGGATTAAAAATCAACTGTAAACTAATAGCAGGATTAATTAACTAAACTGTAAACTTTTTTTAGGACGAGTCATCATGAGGCTAAGCGTCATTTGTCGGGTAGGATTTGCGTGAAGGTAATGTCGCTTGGAACACGATCCAATTTTTAATTTGGATAAAAAGAAATGTTTAAGACAATAAAGACATCAATAAAAAATTTAAATAGCGTACAATGAGTCCACATCCCCATATCAGAATCGCCAAAAAGATACCCTCCATTCAAGCCCTTAGTGCTCCGGGTAAGAGGGCCGCTTTGCCTTCCTGGGCAAAAATGAATGCCACTTATCCTAAAAACGCAGCGGGTGCAGATATGCCTGCACCGGAGGTGTACAAACTGGTGGGCGGGCCTATTTATAAATTGTATACAGAAGATCCGTCCAGTTATGCCAATGCCTGTGCGCTTCGGGTTTCTCAGGCACTCAATAAATCAGGGATTGCCATACCTGCAGGAAAAGGTACTTATAAGGGAGCGGATAGTAATAATTATTTCCTGTCTGCAGGTAAATTAAATACCTGGATGATCAGTTATTTCGGAGCACCGGATATTTCTGCCAAAAGTAATTTCGAAGCAAAATTGTTGGGTAAACAAGGCATCTATATTATGGCTCCTAATTATCCGGGAAAGTTTGGTGCCACCGGCCATGCCACCTTATTCGACGGGATCAGTTGTATCGGAAATCATTGTTATTTTACAGCCACAGGAGGCGTTTATGAAACGAACTTATGGATACTAAAATAAACTTTTTTACAGGTTCAATGCTCGTGTTGGTTAGCATAAGCCTCTTCGCCTGCGGACAAAACACCACTTCTAAACCAACGCCGCCAAAAGCAGATACGGCCCTGGTATTGCAACAGCAAATGTTGAAAGATTATTTTTTATGTACCTGTATAGATGACGGGTTTAAAGAAGACAGTTTGTTTTTTAAAGATGCCACCAGGACTGTGTATACCGAATTGCTGGAATATGAATATGACGATCTTCAGAAAATAAGGAAAGTTGCCCAACAACTAATTGACGCAGACAAAAATAAAAAAGGAGAGACCAGTGCAGATACAAAGGCCGACAGGGCGGTATTTTATACGTGCATAGAATATTACAAAAGCAGTGAGCTGGACAATTTAATCAAGTCCATGCACATTAAAAAATAATTTTTGTATCAGGAACATAAAGGTTGTCATCCTGAATTTATTTCAGGATATTTTCCTTGTTCAAGAGTCCAACCACTTGTTGCATTCGTTTATTTAGAAGGTATTAAAACTTCTTCACCACTTTGTCTGAGGTAACCTTAGTAACCCTGTATCCGGCTCTTCCGCCTGCTGCAGTTACAACAAGGTCCACATGATAGGTTCCTCCTAAGTATGTAACCTTGATATGAGGACCCTTATCATGGATCCCTTTTTCAACCGTCACCTGGTCAGACTCCTTCGACAGGCAATCTACCAAACCGGCATCGCCTGTTGCAACATTAAATCTGGTTTTAGCCGTCTTCAGAATTGTTGTGACCTCTTCCTTGCTCGCACCGTTATTGTTATTAGGTCCGTTCCAATTGTTATCAAAATTGAATGCCATAGTTGAAAGATTTTAATATTAATAAAAAAATTAAACGATTTCTATAAAAGCAAATTTCGATAAATCATTGATTAATGCAAGAATATTTTTTTGAGAATTTAGAATTAATATTAATGCATTACTATTAATTTCAATAATTACTTGCCGTCATCCTGAATTTATTTCAGGATCTGTTCGTTGTTTAAGAGCTCGGCACTGTATTAACAGATACTGAAACCAGTTCAGAATAACTGTGCTATTGTAACTCCCTCTCCTTTGGAGAGGGCCGGGGTGAGGCCTCAGCCCTTAAGTCGTAATCAGTTAACCTATGTGCTCATACCTAAACTTCTTCTCCTTTGGGAGAAGGGTTGGGGATGAGGGACTATACTTTGAATCAGGAATAAGAACAACGGCGTTGATAAATAAAAATCAATTAAAAATTTTGATTTTTATTTATTCCAATTATATTTGCAAAGCCTTGATAACCGATTAACAATTTTGTTATAGGCATCTTTAGTTTAAATTCTAAAATTTTTACAGCATTGAGAAGATGTTTTTTCAAATGGTATGTTACCAAAATTTATTGAAAATTTAGTAAAACAGTTTTGAGAGCAGATGCTCTAAATAATATCTGGTTCGATTGAAATAATTTTTATCCTATATCTAATTCCAAAACATGCTCGCAGACACGCTACAATATACTGACGAACTGAAAAAAACATTTCACATCGCGCAGGCGATTGCCAAAGAATACCAGAATAATAATTTTTCTTCGGCGCATTTATTAAAAGCCTTATTGCATAAAGAAGTGAGCTTGCTTCCTTACCTCGAAGCTGCAGGGAAAGATATTTACTATATGGAGGAATGGGCAGATGTTCGCCTGGAATCGTATCCGAAAGCCACCAAACTGGATTTGGTTATCAGGGGAGACGAGTCCATAGAAACGATCATGGAAGAAGCGGATACCATCCGTATCAAACTGGGCAAAGATGCTATCGATCCTTTGTGCCTGCTGGCTTCATTAAGCACACCGGGGGTTGGTTTTTCTTACGACCAGTTAAAAACATTGACGATAACTCCGTATGAGATCCTTAACAATTCGGTCGAAAAAACGAATGAATCACAAATCCTTAAACCCAATAAAAATACGGGCAACAGTGGGGATGTAAAAATAAATGCCCTTCATAAATTTTGTGTAGATAAAACAGCTATTGCCCGCGAAGGCAAGCTGGATGCCATTATAGGCCGCGACCGCGAGGCCAGGATGGTGGCAGAAATATTGGGAAGGCGGTTAAAACCCAATGTACTGATCGTGGGCGAACCTGGTGTTGGTAAAACGGCTCTGGTAGATGGTTTTGCATTAAACATCATCAACAATAAAGTTCCGGCGAATCTTAAAAACGCAGTTATATTCGAGCTTGATTTCGGTTCACTTGTAGCAGGCGCCTCCTACAAAGGCGAGGTAGAAGACCGGTTGAAAAACATTTTAAAAGAGATCAAATTATTTGAAAAGGCGATTCTCTTTATTGACGAGATGCATGTTTTGCTTGATAAAAACGGAGGCGCTTCCGGTGCAGCGAACCTGTTGAAGCCGGAACTGGCGAGGGGAGAAATAACCATTATCGGAGCTACCACCAACGAAGAATACAGAAAATTCATTGAAGTAGATGAAGCCTTTAACCGCAGGTTTGAACTGCTGAAGATTGATGAGCCGGATGAAAACGTAGCGGCCCGGATGATCAAAAGGATCGTACCCTATTATGAAAAACATCACCAGTTAAAACTGGCGGATGACGCCATAGCGGACTCCATTCGCCTGGCAAAAAGATATATTAAAGACCGCAGGCTTCCCGATGCCGCCATTGACCTGATCGATCGTACTATGGCCATTGTAAAAATGTCGGATGAAACATCACAGAAAGAATTAACCCTGTTGAATGAAGAATTTGGCGAGCTGTCCAAAAATGTAGACGAGCTGAACAATGAAGAGCTCCTGAAAGAATTCAGATGGTTCTACACACAGCTGAAAGATAAAGTAAGCTTTGTACTCTTCGGGCAGCTGGAAGAAGAAAAAGATATGGAGAAAACGGAGGATGCCCAGGTATTACTGACCCATATACAGACCCTGATCGGCAAACTGTTGGAATTAACGAATACAAAGAAAGAACGGGTAGAGAAAAGCGATATAGCCGCGGTAGTGGCTCATAAAACCGGTATTCCCATTGGTAAAGTGCAAACACAGGAACGCGACCGCTTGCTGAACATGGAAAGCTTTCTTCAAAAAAGAGTGGTGGGACAGGATCATGCAATTAAAGCGATATCGGCAGCAGTGCTCGAATCCCGCTCCGGCTTAAGTAAAAAAGGACAGCCGATCGGTTCGTTTTTCTTACTGGGTCCGACAGGAACAGGTAAAACTGAACTCGCGAAATCTTTGGCTGAATTTCTTTTTGCCGATGAAACCTCACTGATCCGTTTTGATATGTCGGAATTTAAAGAAGAACATTCCGCCGCCTTGTTATACGGAGCCCCTCCGGGATACGTTGGTTATGAAGAGGGCGGGTTACTGGTCAATAAAATAAGACAAAAGCCTTACTCGGTCGTTTTATTCGATGAAATAGAAAAAGCGCACGCATCGGTATTTGACTTGTTCCTGCAGATTCTGGACGAAGGAAAGCTGCATGACAGGCTTGGAAAAGAAGGTGATTTCTCCAATGCGGTCATTCTGTTCACGTCCAACATTGGAAGCGATTTTGTAATGGAAAAATTCAATGCAGGAACAATACCCGTTGCCAATGATCTTATGGATATTATGCAAAAGTATTTCAGACCTGAGTTTTTAGGACGGCTGACTGAAATAGTTCCCTTTGCTCCTATCAGCGAAAAAAATATTGTACGGATTTTTGAGATCCATTTAAAACATCTTATTGACACATTGGATCTCCAGGGAATTAAACTGGAGCTGACAACCAAAGCAAAAGAATCACTTGCGAATGCAGGGTTTACTCCCAAATACGGCGCAAGGCCGTTGACCAGTGTTATCCGGAACCAGTTACGAAGACCTTTATCACGGATGATCATTTCCAATGAAATAGGCAAAGGCTCGGTCGTAAAAGTGGATGTGGATAAGGAAGGAACAATCAACTGGAAGACAACCTGATTAATAACATTAATTTTTGCATTTTTTTAATATATAATTAAATTACTTAGTACTTTTAGATAATAAATACTCACCTAAAAAAATAGAAATATGGCTTATGAATATGGAATAGGCGGAACAGAAAGAAAAACGGATAACGCCAACGAAGGATTTGCAGAAATTCAACAGAACAGGACCCTGTTTGTTCAAAAGTTAACTACAGAAGCTCCTTATGAGCCCGAGCTGGTAAAAAATCTTAAAACTGTTGATGAAGTATTTCAACATTTTAAACCCGCTGTAGAAGTGAATTTTGAAACAGAAGAAGGCACGAGCATTAATGAAGGACTGAAATTTAAAAACCTGGGTGATTTCGGTTCCAAGGGAATTTCCGGCCAAAGCAAATATCTGCAGGGTCTGAACAACAAACAGGAGCAATATCAAAAAATTGTAAAGGAGCTGAAATCAAATAAAGCACTGAGAACCATCATTGAAGCCAGTGATAACAAGCAGGCTTTTGTAAGTGCCTTGCACGCTCTTATAAAAGAGCTGGAAGAACCGGCAGTATAATACTACTGATAAGAGAGAGTGTAAAAAAAATGTTTTTTATCCCATAAAAAGATGACACAGGAACAAAAAAGTCAAAGCGAATCGCTGGCAGAAAAGGAATATAAAGAAGTTAAAGTCGAAAATGCTGCGCAGCTTTTGCAGGAAAGCACTGCGAAACTAATCAAGTTCGGCGGTTTTAAAGTACTGGAAAGTGCTATAAAAGGTGTTCAGAACCTGAACCCGGAATCAAAAGCCAGGAAAAAGATCTTTTTAACGGATGCTTCTAAAAAAGCGGAAAGAGAAACCCTGAAAGAAACCTTAAAGCTTTGGCTGGGTATTATTACGGAATCGGATACTGTTCCTGACATGATCAACAAGAGCCAGGAAAAAGCGGATTTGGCGCAAAAAACGTTGAAACGCAACCTCAAAAAATCGTTGGAGGCCACAAGAGCACTCGAAGAGTCTTACAGATCTGTCGCTCTTTTTTATAAAAATGCAGAGGAAGATAAACTCAAAAATATTACTATTTTAAATGCCGATCTTGAACAGCTGAAAGACCTGGACAATCCGGTGTTTATTGATATAGTTGCAGAAGAGTTAAAAGCTAATTTCGACAGGCTGGATTTAAGAGACAGTTATTCATTACTGGTAGTTCCCGGATACCTCGGTTCAAATATGGTTGTAGAGAAATGGGCAAAGGTAGCGCATACAAATAAAGTAATGCTGGTAACGGATTTTGAGAACCTTGAAAATTCGGATGGCGTTCTTGATTTTTTCCAGGCAGCGAATCTTACAGGAGGCGATGGTTACAGAGCGAATGTAATGATGGCTTGTAACTGGCTTGTTGGAAGAGGTAAAGACACTGCCGTGGACGAAGAAGAAGATGTATATGTACCTCCGTCTTCCGCTCTTGCAGGCAGGGTATATTCCACCCTGATGTCACAGGTAACCGCCGGAAAAAAACATGGTGGACTCAGCGAAGTGGATGGCGTACGTTTCCCTCTGAAAAAGAGTGAACTGACCAATCTTGAAAAAATAGGTCTGGTTCCCATGGTAAATGAATATGGAAAAGTAATGGCCTTTTCAGCAAAGACCTTGTTCAACGGGGATAACCTAGGTCTACAAACCTATTCGGTAGTGCGGGTATTTGATTATGTAATGAAAGTTTTAATGGACTTTCTGAACAGGCGTGCTTTCGAAAATTTCACCGTCAATACCAAACGTGATTTACAATCTCAAATTGAAAAGTTTTTAGATAATATCACCGGGCCGAGTAACCTGATAGAAAAATTCAAGATCATGCGTTTCGAGCAGGATCCCAAACAAAAAGACAGAATTTTCCTGGATATTCACATGACCCCTTATTTTCCTGCCAAGAATTTTTTAATAAAACTGGACGGGCAAAAAGGAGACGATCCGGATTCAGCAGAATGGAATTCCGAATGCCAACAACAATAATTTTTTCTAACCTTTAAAATTAAATTTTTATGTCATTTAAAGCAATGTTATCAATTGATGGTAAACCTGAAATAAGACTGCTACACTGCAGCTACAGTTTACAAAGAGACTTTGATGCCACAGGAAGACCTTCCTCAATGGTTCACGGCGGTACCATGAACTTTTTAATCGAATCAACAGAGGACAATTCTCTTTTCGAATGGATGGTGGATCAGTTTGCCAATAAAAAAGGCAAAGCTACCTTCTACAAAAGAGATTCCGACACGAAGATGAAAGAGCTGTCATTTGAGGATGGATATATTGTGCAATATGCCGAATCCATCGACTCGCTTGGAGATAGTCCAATGACTATTAGCTTCACCATATCTGCCAGAAAGATAGCTGTTGCGGGGATTACTCATGAAAATCCATGGCCGAAGGCTTAGCAGGATACTTGACAGATAATTGAAATATGAAGCACAGTCGAGCTAAAGTTTGACTGTGCTTCAATATATTTTTTGATTTTATTGTTGATAAAATTCGTCGATTCTTTATACCTGGGAAAAATGAGAAAGCATTCTGAATACTACTCTTAACTATCAGTTATAAAGATCCGGCAATGCTGAATTAACAATTTTTCAATGAATCAGGCAAAAATTAAAAAGTGATGAGTGCCGGAGGGTATTATAAGTTGCCGTTACAGTTTTCGTATTTAGCGGATAAGAAAGAGTTAGGGAAATGTTCTCTCGAAAATTCTATTGCTCAGAATATCCATTTGATCATAACCACTAAGTTTGGTGAATTTAAACTGGACGAAACCTATGGCTGCAGTATATGGGAGCATGATTTTGAAAACATATTCCGGGCCAATCAATGGAAGGAACAGATGGCAAAATCTGTGAAAGAATCCATTCAAAATCATGAATCAAGACTGACCAACCTGTATGTAAAAGCAGAAGTCGGTCAGGAGGAAATGACCAACAAAATGTCCAATAACGCCAACAGAATAAAAAAGAAAATAGAATTAAAAATTACGGGAAACCTTAATTTAACGAATGAAGCATTTGAGTTTTATGAAAAGTTATTCATAAGCCCATTTTCTTTTGATTGAGTATTAGTACAGCAATTCAGGAAGGATGGAAAATATCAAGTCGGATTTTTCTCGGGAAAAAATAAAAAGCCGGATGTTGAAAAACGCCGCTCAGCTTTGGGGACATCAAACCTCCGATGTAGATTCCTATGATCCTCTTGTAGGTTTACTCATGGGTGCCTGCGCAACAGAATTCGAAAAAATATACCACGAACTATATTCCTCACAGTCCAGATTGCTGGAGCGTTTGGCTCAGTTGCTGACTCCCGAGGTAAATAAGGGACCGGAACCGGCGCATGCCATTATGCATCTGAAGCCCATTGATGCTTCAACTGTAATAAGCCGTGACACCCAATTCTATGCAAAAAAAAGTATCCGAAACAATTCGGTGCAGGAAGAATTCCTGGATGTGTTTTTTTCACCTGCCAATGATGTTCATTTGTTTAACGGAGCCGTAAAATACCTGGCTACCGATATGGCCGTATTTGAAGTAAACGGGGTGATCCATAAAGAACGGCTGTTCAATTCGGTGAATAAAAAAAAACACCCCGAAACTACTTTATGGCTGGGCTTAGACCTGCATGAAAGTATAGAACACCTGGATGGACTTAGCTTTTATTTCGATTGGTTAAATAATCCGGACAGGGATAGTTATTATCATCTCCTCCCCTTTTCCAGGTGGTTTCTAAATGGGGAGAAAATAAATATACAAATTGGGTTGACGGACCGAAAGGCCAGTATAGAAGACAGCCTGAGTAATGAATATGATATTCTGAGCAAGCAGGAAAGAAAAGTAGGCGCTTATTACAATCATGCTTTCATTACACTGGAAAACAACCGGGAAAAGCTGGTGTTTAACGAACGTAAAAAAGAGTACCCTGCAGAGTTCAAGGACGTATTCAATGAAAAAGATTTGGGGAAATTAAAAAAAGGCATGGTATGGATACAAATAAAGTTTCCTCCCTCCGTCTCTTTGGACGTAATTAATGAGGTTAGCTGTACGATGAACTGCTTTCCTGTTATTAATCGAAAATTAAACGAAGTCACGTTCCGGCTTCAGACAGATCGTACCAACATTATTCCTTTGTCTGCAAAAGATGATTTGTTCCTGGCGATGAATAAAGTCAAAACGGATACAGGGGTAGAATACAGTTCGTCCAATTCAATTAAGGATGTTCAAAAAATCAACCCGGGTACTTACGTCATTACCCAAGGAAATCTGGAACGCTTTGATTCTCGTGGCGCCGCCGATTATTTATCTTATCTTTTAAGTTTGGTAAGTAACGAGACCGCTGCTTTCACGGCTTACGGACAGGAATTTGTTTCTTCCAGTCTGAAAGAAATAAATCAGATCATGGCCTCTTTAAATCAAAAGATCAGCCAGAAAGAAATCGGTTCCGATCAGGCTAATTACTTAATTATTAAGCCTACCGATGCTAAAAATATTTTTATCGAATTCTGGTCTACCGCAGGTGAAACCGGTAATAACGTAAAATCAGGTACTCCCCTTACCCCATATTCCAATTACAATATAGATACTGCCAGTGCAGTACTTATATTGGGTTCCTCCGGAGGGAAAGATCCGCTAAGTCCGCAGGAAACACTCAATACCTATAAACAGGCATTAATGACAAGGGAACGGATTGTAACCAAAGAAGACATCAAAGTAACCTGCCTCAAAGAGCTTGGCAAACAGGTTTCGGATATAGAAGTACAAAATGGCTGGACTATTGATCCGGCCGCAAAAACAGGATTTATAAAAACAATTGATGTAGCCATCACCTATTCCGATAATACGGGTAAAACCAGCGAGGAATGGAATATAATTTGCAGAAGATTAAAAACTATACTTGAATTGAAGTCTTCCGGCTTCACCCCTTTCAGAGTATTTATGAAAGAATAACAGATAAGGCGTATGAATGCAGGCATTAAATATGAAGAACAGAATACGGACATAAAAGCCGAAGTTCTTGCTTCCTATTTTATTGAAGAAGGGATGGATCTGGACAATATATTTATAACACCTGCAGGTCTTTTTAAAAGACCCTATAGTAAGGATATTTTAAATATTGGATATAAACCGGAAAAATCCGAATTGTCGGATTGTATTTTTATTGAAATATCCAGGGACGGATTATATGATCTTCTTCCCGAAGGATTATTTCATCAGCCGGAACCGGGGAAATCAAAAAAATCGACCCAGGAAATCATTGATGAAATAAGAAAAAGCAGGCAAGATGAAGAAGCTGCCCGGGAATTTTTCCTCTCCATTGAAAAAGAACTGTACAGAGCCAGGATATTACTTGAAACCGAAGAACGTAAATCTGTAATAAATTTCAGCCGGTATTTCAAAAAAAAGATGTACTTTTCGCTCTGGGAAAATTTGAGTGAAGTAAGTGAAGAATATTTGCCGGCGCTGTTTCAGTTATTGCCCATATCGCATAAAGTTGCAGGAGATATCGAGTTGACGGAAATATGCTTTAAAAGCATTTTGGGTGAACATGTAAAGATCAAAACAGGCCAAGCCGATCGTTATATTTCTAACACATCTGCAAGCAATACCCTGGGATGTTCCAGTCTGGGAACTGATTTTATAATTGGGAATACGTTTACAGACTATGGTGCAAGTGTGGAAGTAATTATAGGACCTTTGCAAAAAAACAACCTGATGGATTATTTACATGCAGGAAAAGCGGCGAACGTATTAAAAGTAATGGGAGACTATTTTTTCCCTGTAGATGCAACTGTTACCATAAGCACACTGTTGAATAAAAAAGAGGAAGAATTAATTTTATCGGATCATTTTGTTGATGCCCGTTTGGGATATACTTCAACAATATAACGATATAAAATAAAGATTTTTATGAAGTATCAATTAACCTTGTCAGGCATATTTTTAGTTCTCGCAAGCATGTTCGCAGGCATTTTTTCTTATGTGAGCAAAGATAACTCGAGCATTAAAGTAAAAGCCATAGTTACCTATTCTCTTTTATTTCTTTTATTGCTGTCTCTGCTCGGCTTATTCGGTTTATCGAAAATGGAAAAACCATTGCTCACCTTTATTAATGTGCAATCCGGAGTATTGATTCTCGGCGTTTTGCATTGCTGGCTACTATTTAAAATAAACCGTTGGCCCCAAAGGGATTCATTTTGGCCCGAACTGGTATTTACGATGTTTATTGGCCTCATCGGTCTCATTGGTTTTATTTGGGTATTCGGTTTTTTCAACGGAACCGATTACTTAAAATTATTTTCCTTTTCGGTAATTTTATTTTCTATCCCGTTCCTGTTCCTTAAAACATTCGACTATGCCCTGGAAATTCCAGCATTGGACTATCCTAAATGGCATTATTCTCAGGATGCAGTACCCGAGATCGAAACACTACCGGATGACAAGGTGATCGTTGTTGCATTAGAATTTTTTAGAAATGTGGGAGATCCGACCACTGTTAAGTCAAGAGCAAAAGCGCCTTTAAGGATGGAATTCGGCTCCTACTTTGCTTTATTTATCAATGAATACAATGAGGCCAATATCGGGAATAGAATAAATTACTTAGATCATTCTCATCAGTCGTACGGCTGGACTTTTTACAAAAAACCAAAATGGTGGCAGTTTAAAAGATATATAGACCCGAAGAACACGCTCAATGAAAATAAATTAGCCGAAAATGATATTATTATTGCCGAACGACATCAAATCATAAACAACTAAACAGTTATACAGATGTTGCCTGAAATTAAATATATGCCCGTAAACTGGGTGGATGGGATGAAAATAACGAAGGATCATTTCATCAACACGGAAAATGCTTTTTATGACCAGTTAAGAGATGCCAATTGCAAATTTTTAACCAGTTATAACTATGGTTTATTAAGTCCGGCAAGCGGTTCCAAAAATTCGCTGGATGTTAAAATAGGCATTGATCGTTCCAATATATTGAGAGTAACGGTACTTGAATGCAGAGCGATAACTCCGGGAGGAGGCCGGATCGAAGTTTTAAGGGCGATGTCGCAAAAACAAAACGATACCGCAAAAGAACTGTCTGCCGAATATGATCTTTCAAAAAGCCAGAGCCAAATCGTATTTATTGTAATCAGTGTGAATCCGTTTGCAAGAGCCGCCGCCGGAAAACCTGATCCAGATGAAAATCCCCCGCGATTTCCTTTTGCACAACCCGAATACAAAGTAAACCTGATGACGAAAGATGAAATAAATACCGAGAACGGCGCTTTTCATCTTAGCATTGGTAAACTGAAAGTAATAGGATCTTCTTTTGAAGTCATCGAGAATTACATACCTCCTTGTACTACAGTAGCAAATCATCCGGACCTGGTCGACGTTTACCATGAACTGAACCTGTTTTTGGTGAACATGGAAAAATACACATCAGAGATCATACAAAAGATCCACAGCAAGAATCAGCAGAATGACCTGGCAGGTTCCGTATTGTATCTGTCGGAACACATGATGTCTTTTTTGAACGACAATATGCTGTTGTTTAAATGGACTTTTATGGAGCGTCCTCCCTTGTTTATGATCGAACTATTTGCCCGTTTTGCAAAAACTATAAAAAACACCATTGATCTTAAGACAGGAGCCGGCACGGAACAACTGCTCGGTTATGTTAAGAATTGGATCGTTGAAGTGAACCAGGGTGAATTTGAATCCACCTTAACCGACATGATCAATGTGCAATATGACCATATGGACATGGATACCGCGATTGAAAAATTGCAGGCATTTACCATGATGATTGCCAATGTATTTAAAAAATTAAGTAAACTCGATTATATCGGGGAGAAAAAGAAGGCGGATATTATTGTTACCACAAGAGCTGCAGAAGAAGTACATACAACTAAAAAAAGAAGTTTTCTATTAGATGATTAAGAAACTCTTTAACCTATTTTTTATAAAAATAAACTCAATAACGAATTATGGAAGCTATTAATAAACGGGAAAAAAACATGGCATTTTTAAAGTTCGCCGCACTGTTTGTAGTGGTAATTATTTTAGTGAATCTGGCTGTTTATTTCGATTTCCAGGTACCTAAACAAGAAGTAAATACATTACGGGCTATGAACCAGAAATTATCTGAACAGGTAGACGTGCAGGGAAAAATATTAAGTCTTGCAGACAGCGTACAAACCAACTTTATTAAGATCAATCAGCCCGATCAGTTGTTCCGCATATTGGAAGGAAAGATTTCAAATGATATTATTAATCTGCAGCAATTTGCCAACGATTCGAGCTTCCAGGGGAAGATCGTAAAAAACATGCATACCTCGTATATTGATAGACTTAAAGACAAAAAAACATTAGAGGATATCAAAGATATTCCGATTGAACTGCAAAAAGTGAAGGAAGAACTAAAAGAAACTAAAGACGCTTTGCGCGATTGCAAGATGGATTCAAAAAGCGGAACCTAGTGTATTGACAATTTAATTATGAAACATTATATTTGTAAATAATACACAAATATAATTTCATGAAAACAAACTTTAAACTAAAGACCAAAGATAGGGCTTATCTTAAAATCTTTATCAAAACAGGGAATCAGAATGTCAAAGAAATAGAACACGGATATATTTTGTTGGCTCTAGAAAAGAAAAAAAAATGTGCCGAAATAATGGACTTTTATTTTGTGGCCAGAACAACAATTTGGCGGATTAAAAATAAATATATTGAACAGGGTTTAGAGGCTGCCATAAAAGATGCTCCTCGATCTGGGCAACCGATGAAGTACAATGAAAAAGAGGAAGCTGAAGTTGTTGCATTGGCTTGTACTCAATCTCCGGCAGGCAGAGCAAGGTGGACGTTAAAATTGATGGAGGCAGAATTAAAAGGCAGAAAAGGAATGGAAACAATAAACAGGGAAACTATCCGGCTAACATTAAAAAAAAGAAATGTAAGCCTTGGTTAAAAAAGATGTGGTGCATTGCGAAGATCACACCAGAATATAGGGAGCGAATGTATCGGATTTTGGATCTGTATGAAGAAAAATATAACAAAAAGTATCCGGTTGTATGTATGGACGAGAAAAGCTGTCAATTATTGAAGGAGGCCCGAAAACCTATACCGCTAAAAGAAGGAAGTATAGCAAAGCATGATTATGAATATGTTCGAAAAGGAACAGGAAATATTTTTGTAGCAATAGACGCAAAGGCAGGCAAACATTTTTTGTCAGTTACCCAAAGAAGGATCAAGCAAGACTTTGCAAATTTTGTAAAAAAATTAATCGAAGAGGTTTACCCAAAGGCGAAGAAGATAAGATTGGTGTTAGATAATTTAAATACTCATTTTGAAAAATCGTTTTACGAAACATTTCCCGAGAAAGAGGCAAAGAGAATATTAAAACGAATAGAATTTTATTACACCCCTAAACACGCAAGTTGGCTGAATATGGCCGAAATAGAAATAAATATATTGGAAACAGAGTGCTTGGACAGAAAAATAGAATCAATAGAGAATCTTGCAGATGAAGTAACGGCTTGGGAGTTACAGAAAAACAATGAAAGAAAAAAGATTTACTGGAATTTTACAAAGAAAAAAGCCGACAAAAAACTATCAAGGCATTATGTTTTATAATTAAATTGTTGTTACACTAGTCTTTTTTTAAATCTGTATACCTTACACCATCCGTACCTTCTACTCTATACAATGTTGGTTGTTCAGGTAAACCGGCCGAAACAATGGATGGAACGTCTTCAATTTCAGAGGGTAATTCACTCATGGTGCCATTCCTGATAAACATTTTTTTAAAGCTAATATTGGACAAGCGGTGAAATATCGATATGAAAAAAATAAGATTGGACGGTTTTGTGATGTTTGTTCTAAAAGGTAAATTGTAATCTATTTCTTCCAAAATATTTTGAAGTGATTGAAGTGGGTCCGAATCTATGCTATTGATCCTTTATCCATTCTTGGAAATCAGGGAAATCAACCTTTGTCAAATTTGATTAATGTGAAAATTTAAAAAAATCTTTCTTGAAAAACATCGAGATATGCTACAAGGAATCATTGTTATTGAAAAAACGGATATTCGTGCTGGTTTGTGTCGTTTCTCCGTGGAAACTTATGCTAACCGAAACGATGAACTAAATAATTTAAGAAAAGAAAAAAATGTATCGAAAAAAACTATCGAAAGATAAAAATTCCGCACTCCAATTCCGCACTCCAACAATTTTAGGGGTATCAACGAGGTGTTTAAACGCACCTTACAAGCAATAAAAAAAGCCCCTTAAACTGCTTATTTATAGCAATTTAGGGGCCTAGTACCCGGGGCGGGAATCGAACCCGCACGATCGCAATGATCACAGGATTTTAAGTCCTGCGTGTCTACCAGTTCCACCACCCGGGCAACCTAATTAAAATATTAAAAACCTGTCAGGGTAAAAAAACCCAACAGGTTTTAATGTGGAGCGAGAGACGAGATTCGAACTCGCGACCCCGACCTTGGCAAGGTCGTGCTCTACCAACTGAGCTACTCTCGCTTAATCGGGTTGCAAATCTAAATAAAAAATCAAAAAATAAAAATTTTTTATGGATATCTTATCGAATTGTTTTCAGAAATCTCTTATAAATTTGCCAAATAATAATAGGTTTCGTCAAATAGAATTGTGTTTCATGGCATTCTAAGTAAAAGTGATTAGGGAGATTTATTTGCTTTGAAGTTTCGCATCTTCCATAATGACATCAAAAAAGTAACCGGAACCAAAATCTTTATCCACGGCTATTATGCCTTCAACGGTGATGTGATCGCCAACTTTTACTTTTTGAATAGATGTAATAGTCAAGTCCGATTTTCCGGAGAAATTAGTGCCGTCCTCAATATGTATCCAATTTTTGTTCAAAATAGTTGAACTGAATTTTGTAACTTCTCCTCTTATTTTTACAGTTTTTCCGGTAAATAATTTTTTGTTTTCAAGTAGTGTAGCTATTGAAATTACGCCTTCAACAGGATCAATTTTTTTATTTTTATTTTCTTTTACTTCTGATCCGGGAATCGAATTATGAGAAGCCTTTAATGTCGTTTCTTCAGCATCTGTACTGAGTATTATTTTGGAAAGAAATAATACCTCTTTAAATGTTCTGTTTAATTCTTTGCTAAAAAAATTTGTCATAGTGGCTGCATCATTGTATGTAAAAGTCTGACCAACAGCAGCTCTTATTTTAACTACTGCAAGCCATTCTTCTTTGTCGCCTTCTTTTACACGCAGATAGGTGTATCCGCTTGTTTGCAATACTTCTTTAACAACAACCGTATGAACCACAACAGGAGTGGTGTTTTGTGGAATTGTATCTTTTGGAGGAGCTGGAACAATATTTTGTAAGGATACTTCGGCACTTGTACTCAAACCACTAAGAAATAAAATTTGCTTAAACGTTCTGTTTAATTCTTTGCTTTGAAATTCTCCCATTTGTAACCCACTTTCAAAATAATAGATGTTTCCAACAGCAGGCTCAAATAATGGCAAAGCCAACCATTGCAAAGAATCCATTTCTTTAATATGTTCTTTTACGTGCAGGTAAGTATAGTTTTTTGTTTGCAACACTTCTTCAACTACAACTTTATGAGCATAAAATTTAGGAGGATCTTGAGTTTGGGAATAAAGCTTAGGCTGGCACATTGATATTAAAGTAATAGTAGCAAGGAAAATAAGTTTCATTTCGTTAGTGTTTTAGTATGCTTTTTCGCACATTTGATACGATTTTTTTATTCTAAAATCCTTATCTAATGCCCTATACAAAGGACTGCTTGTTTTATTAAACAAAAAATGATAGAAATCATTTTTTGTAGCTGCTAATATCTTCAATTTTGAGCATCATTATTGAGAGAGCAGTACATAAAAAAAAATAAAATTATGAAATAGCCCTGATTATTCAGAATCACCAACCGATAATTGAATATTTGGCTTACTCCATTTGACTAAAAAGAAAAATTATATACAAATGAAACGCATTTTAGATGTTCTTTTCTCATCAAAAACTACAATTTTTTTGCTTGTTGTACTTGCTATAGCAATGGGTACAGGTACATTTATTGAAGATAAATATGACACAACTACAGCCAAAACCCTTATTTACAATGCCAAGTGGTTTGAGCTGTTATTTGTATTACTGGCTTTAAATTTTATTGGACACATTCAACTATTTAACATGCTTCGTAAAGAAAGAATTGGGGGTGTCATCTTTCATCTTTCTTTTGTAGTAATGATTTTAGGGGCAGGTATTACACGCTATTTTGGGTTTGAAGGCAATATGCATATTCGTGAAGGGGAAGCCTCAAGTATCATATACAGTTCCGATCCTTATTTGCGAATTTTATTAAGCGATAAAAACAAAACCTATAACAAAGATTTTTCTGTGAATTTTGGTCAGTATTCCAATAATTCATTTCATACTGAAATTCCATCAGAAGGAAAAGGCAACATAGAAATCAACTGCAAAGAATACATAAAAAATGCCGTTGAAAAAATAGATGAAAATGTTGCAGGAGGCAACGATTTGCTTGAACTTATTGTTGCAACCGATAACGGAAGAGAAAGAGTTTATGTTGAAAAAGGAGAAATAAAAAATATCGGAAAAATAACTATCTCTTTTAACAATGATAAGATAAAAGATGCTCTTAAAGTAATTGAAAAAAATGATGTGTTACAAATTACTTCTCCATACGATCTGATTCGAACAACAATGGCGGAAACACGAAGTGATACCATAAAAAAAGATACTACTGAAGTGTTTAAAGATAAATGCGTGTACGCTACTCAAGGTGCCGTATTTGTATTTAAAAAACTCCATAAAAGTGCAACGAAAAAAATAGTTAGCTCGAATGACGAAGAAGGTGGATTCGATGCTTTACTATTTGATATTACCATCAACGAAAAAAAACAGGAAGCTTCATTATTATATGCCTCAGGGCAAGTTGCAGAATATCATGATTTTGTTTTTGAAGGATTACCGATAAAAATAGCTTACGGTAAAAAACCTATTGAATTACCTTTTTCTATTCATTTAAACGATTTTATTTTAGAAAGATATGCTGGTTCAGAAAGCCCATCATCTTACGCAAGTGAAGTATCCGTAATCGACAACCGGAACAACTTTAAAAAAGATTATAGAATATTTATGAATCATATTTTGGATTACGACAATTACAGATTTTTTCAATCATCCTACGACCCGGATGAAAAAGGTACTATACTTTCTGTGAACCATGATTTTTGGGGCACCTGGGTATCCTATTTAGGATATATCCTTTTAACTATTGGTTTTATCATAACCTTATTTAACAAGCATTCCCGTTTTCTGACATTGAGACGAAACATCGTTACCATCAGAAAAGAAAGAAAAACAAGTGTTATGACAATTGTTTTAATTTTTGGATTCAGTTCTCTAGCATTTTCTCAAAACACGACTGTTGCTGTTGATGTAACTCATGCCGAAAAATTTGGACATTTAATTACGCAGTCTGCTGATGGACGATTTGAACCTGTTCATTCATTGGCTTTTGATGTGCTGCATAAAATCACCAGAAAAGATAAATTTACTATTGAAGGGAAAGGCCAAATGGATGCCATGCAGGTTTTCATGGATATGATTATTGAACCTAAATTTTGGAAGCAACAAAAAATAGTGTACATCAGAGAACAATCAGTAAGAGATGCCATTGGAATTAGCACAAAAGAAGCTTCATTTCTCGATTTTTTTGATACCGATTCAAAATATAAAATACAAAAATTTGTAGAAGAAGCCTTTAGAAAAAAACCTGTTGAACAAAATAATTTTGATAAAGAAATAATAAAAGTAGATGAACGCGTAAATGTCTTTATGATGGTTTTTCAGGTAAGTATTCTGAAAATATTTCCGGAACAAGATTCGCCTAATAACAAATGGATAAGCTGGGATGAAAATGCAGCAAAATTTCCTTTGAAAGGCGTTATTAATGTCATAAATGAAGACTTACAATTGCCCGTTTTGAATTACAACAACATCATTCAAGTTTATTTTGGAGAAGTTGCAAATAGTACAAAATCCGGAAATTATTCAAGGCCTGAAAAAATATTGGGGTATATTTCAAGCATTCAAAGACAAGGCTCAACAACCGACTTGCTACCATCCGAAACAAAAGTAAATGCAGAAATATTTTACAATAAAGCGCAAATATTTATTGTGCTTAAAAACTGCTATTCAGTATTAAGTTTACTACTACTTCTTCTCGCTTTTATTGATAATGTAAGAACTAAAAAAAGTAAAATTGTTAGTGTGACACTTAACATTTGTGTAGGTCTTTTGGGCATTGCATTTCTGTACCAAACTTTTGGTATGGCTCTTAGAGCCTATATACTTGGATATGCACCATGGAGTAACGGATACGAAGCATTAATTTTAGTCGCCTGGGGAACTTTATTAGCTGGCTTCTGCTTTGCACGTTATTCAAAAATTACATTGGCAGCTACCTCACTACTTGCATTTTTTATTTTAATGACCGCAGGCCATAGTAGTTACGACCCGCAATTAACTAATCTAACACCTGTATTAAAATCATATTGGCTTATAATACATGTGGCAACCCTTACCATTAGCTATGGGTTTCTGGGATTAGGTTTTATTCTTGGAATAATGAATCTGTTTATCTACCTGTTCAAAACAAAGGAAAATCACAACCGCCTTGATTTATTGATTCTTGAACTCACCAACATCAATGAAATGAATTTGACGATCGGAATTGTTTTAGCAACTGTTGGAACATTCCTTGGAGGTGTATGGGCAAATGAATCATGGGGCAGATATTGGGGATGGGATGCAAAAGAAACATGGGCACTGGTAATAGTCATTACCTATACGCTATTGCTTCATCTAAGATTTATTCCAAAACTAAACAATAAATATCTTTTTAATGTTGCATCAGTATTAAGTTTTGGCAGTGTGCTAATGACGTTCTTCGGAGTCAATTATTTCCTGTCAAAAGGAATGCATAGTTATGGTGCTGGTGATCATGCCATTTTTCCAATGTGGGCATGGGTAACTATTGTATCCATCGTGTTACTTATGATAGCGGCAAAAATGAAAGAAACAAAAATCAATAAATATATAGATTCAGAAGAAAACTAAAACAAATTATACACATATGAAAAACATATTCCTTGCAACAGCAATCGTTGCTGTATTATCAGCATGTCAATCAAACAAAAATCCGGAACAAACAAATACCCTCCCGGGTGTGCATACCATTGTAGCTGAAGAAGTATTGCAAACAAGCCAATACACATATATCCACGCAAAAGAAGGCAACACGGAACAATGGCTGGCGGTATCTAAAATGGAAGCCACTGTGGGTCAAACATATTATTTCGAAGGTGGTTTACCGATGACAGATTTTGTAAGCAAGGAATTAAATAGAACCTTTTCCGATATTTTATTTCTCGACAAAATAAGTACAAGCCCAACCATTACTAAGAAACCTAATCCTACTACCTCCACTCCCTCTCAACTTTTGAATGACATTCAAAATGCAAATCCTGAAAATACTGTTCCCTCAGGTCCTCCTGTTGATCATACTGTTATTGCTAAAGAAGTGCTGCAAACTACCCAATATACATATATCCATGCTAAAGAAGGCGATAATAACCTTTGGTTAGCTGTTGCTAAAATGAATGCTAATGTAGGCAAGACATATTATTTTAAAGGAGGATTATCTATGACAGATTTTGCAAGCAAGGAATTAAAAAGAACCTTTAAAGAGATCTTATTTGTTGATAATATATCTACGAATCCATCTTCTACAGAAAAACGCATTTCAGGAAGTTCACAAGATAATCCAATTGCATCAAAAGGTTCAGCCATTGATCTTGAGAAAAAAGAAATAAAACTGAAACATGCGAAAGACGATATCACCATTGCTAAATTGTTTGAGAATAAAAAATCGTATTCAGGAAAAACAATTAAAATAAAAGGACTGGTTACTAAATTCACATCCGGTATTATGAAGAAGAACTGGATTCATCTTCAAGATGGTACCGATTTCTCCGGAAAGTTTGACTTAACGATAACAACTGATCAGGAAGTAAAAGTTGGCGATAACATTACCGTTGAAGGCATAATAACCTTAGATAAAGATTTTGGGTTCGGTTACTTTTATGAAGTACTCATGGACGATGCAAAACTCATAAAATAATTGTTTTAAGGTAGATCACATGTTAAACAAATTTTATTTTGGTCTTTTATGTACTATCAGTTTCACTTTTTTTTCGTGCAATTCAAACGAAGAAAGTAAAACCGATAATCCATCCGCACCAACAAATAGGACTCTCGTTGAGACTCAAAATCCTTCCAATGATTTGATGTTGTTAGAAAAAAAAGTTGAGCAGGATTCACTTAATATTAAACTCCGAACTATACTTGCTGCTAATTATTATTCGGGTAAAGAACTAAATAAAGCGGCTTACCATTTCTTGAAAATTTACGAAATGGATGCTAAAAACCTTATTGCGTTGAGCAACTTAGGAAATATTTATTACGACAGTCATCAATACGATAAAGCCATTCTATTTTACGAAAAAGCACTTGAAATAGATGCTAAAAATATAAATATGAGAAGTGATTTAGCAGTCTGCTACTCGAATATCAATAAACTAAAAAAAGCTATTCAAATTTTGAAAAAAAATATTAAAATGGATGCCAACCATGAAAAATCTCATTACAATTTATCGGTAATACTGACACAAAATGGTAATGTAAAAGAAGCCGAGGAAGAAATGAAAATTTATAAAACATTAATTTCTGAAACAAAATAATTCATTAAAAAAAAGGTACGCATCTATCTATAGTTATCGTGTATACTTTCTCTCCAAATAGCATTCGGAGGAACAATACTCTGAGATAAAATTTATCTTTGATATGTTTTCTTAGTGTGACAGCCTGGTGCACATGATCCTCCCTTTTCCATTCGAGTATAGTTTATTGGCATATCCCAGCTTCCAAATCTTGATTTGTCAGCAATAAGATACAAATTATTGGAGGCATGAAGGCTATGGCAATTCGAACAGCTTCTGCCTTTTTCTGCCATTACATGCAGGTAATGCAGGTTTTTATTACCATTCCGAAACCCTGTCGCTTCTGTGGTAACAGGCTCTTCAATCATTTCTTTTTCATGACAGGTGAAACACAAAGCATAGCTTTCTTTTTTACCCTTTGCGTAATTTCCAACCGGGAAAGTATTCTTCAATAAAAATGCGTTTTCTGAAAAGTGAGGATTGTGACAAACAGCACATCCATTGTTTTCAATCGCACCATGAACATACTTGCTTTTTTCTATCAATTGTTTCATATCAGGAATTGTTCTTGTTCCTACCGTTATAATTTTATTATGGCAACTTAAACATAAACCTTGTTCTTCGGATAACAAAATTTTCTTTTCAGAAGATAAATGTGGTGAGTGACAATTCAGGCAAGATTTTTTTTCTGTTACAGCTCCATGTACAAGAGCCGATTTTTTTATGGTATCCTGTAAATCACTATGACAGGAAAAGCATAGTCCCGGTGCTTTTATTGAGATTAAAAAATCTTCATTGGAGCTATGTACTTCATGGCAATCCAAACAATTACCATCACCAAATGGAGGATGTAAATGCTCCGCAGTTTTTTTCATTTCATGGCAGCCATAACATAATTCCGGAACTTTTGCAACTAAAGAAAATCCTTCCACATCTTCTAAAGGATGTACCTTATCATTTGGTTTATGGCACTTATCACACGCATTCGCTGCGGGACCATGTATTTTCTTCTTTGCAAGTAATTTCGCATGACAATCAACACATGTTTTGGGAGCTTGGTTATCTTGACCAAAAATAGTAAGTTGAAAGAATAAAAATGAAATGGATAGTAAGTATGTAATTGGTTTCATATGTATATAATTTTTCTCATAATTAAAAATTGCGTGTTAATTGAATGGATGTTCCCTTATAATTCGTTTTACTACCAAGATTTCTGTTCCAATATAATTCTCCAATCAATGAAATATAGAGTTTGTGAATATTGGTGGTTAATGCAATTTTAGAAGTTTGTAATTCCAAATCAATTCCTCGTCCTTTCATAGTTCTATACATATAATCTGCATCAATTTTTACATAGTTGAAAATGCTATAAGCCACTTTGCAGGTAATATCCATATCTCTTCGTTTAGCATTCTCATCTGATATTTGAAAGTCGGTCATATTAGCACTAAAAGTGAAGAATAAATTCTTGTAAACCTTTTGATAACTAAAGAAATATTTTAGTCCTTGATAAGGGTTAATGGTGCTCTTGTAATACTCATATTCAACACCACCTTTTATGAAGTAGAAATCTAACCTTACGCCAACTATATGTCGTAAATAATAATTAAGTATTTGATTTTCCGCTTTATTTATGTTACTAAAATCCTGTGTGAAAAATCTGTAATACACATTTAATTTATTTTTAAATAACAAAACATCTCCGGCAAATGAATTCATATTTGTATTGTAGTTGTATAAACCGGGCTTCATAGCAGTATAATCAATATAAACACTTGCATTGTTGGCAATCAAACCACCAGGCATCCTAACGATTTCTACATAGGGATTTTTGTCAATCAATATATAGTCGAGATTAGGTTGATAAATAATAGCGCCTGTTACATCTTTTACCACAACTGATTGAATATTTACAGTCTGATTTTTTAATAATGTGATTTGATTATCGGAAAGAATATATTCCTCACGTAAAATGTTTAATAAGGTTGAAGGCGTTTTTACATTCTTATATTCTTTGCTATAGATGTATGATAGCGATAATTTTCCGGTTGGAATTTTTTTGACATACTTCAAATCAATTCCTATTTTATTTCTTTGCTCTTGATAAGAGGTCATATTCGTTTGATTGTTTTGAAAGAATAATCTTGAATTTAAACTTTCATACAACTTATGGCATAGCTCACTCTGAATTCCCTGGTTATTAATCTTATTTAATTCCTGCTTAGTTATCCCCCAGATATAAGAGTTATTTAAAGCAAAATTTTTCGGCAATCTTAAGTTCAAATTTTCTTGACCATAAAGTCTATTATATAGAATGCTTCCTCGTTCATTCGAATTTGAAATAGAGGAATTAAAGGTGTAATTCTTTTTCTTGTCAAAGAATAGCCCATTATTCAGCGAAAAAAGGTCAACATTATAATATGTACGTAGAGGAGATACGAGATTGTTGTCATTTTGAAGGCTTGTGCCATTAGTATGCAGATAAAGAAATGAATTATTATCATGTGAAGTAAATGATTTATTGGAAGTAGCTTGATAAAATTGATTTTCCATATTGAAATTACGATTAGAGCCGAGGGTATTTTGCTCCGTTTTTTGCTGCGTGTAATCCAGGGTAAAAGGAAGAAATTTATTGGAATAAGAAAGCGCTGTTCCTAATTGGGAGCTTTTTGACTTGACACTGGTAATATTCTCAATATTCTGAATGCTATTATACATACTTGCTCTCGTAGTAAAATTAATATTCTTTTTCTTGAAAAAAATGGCGGAAACATCTACACCTTCGTTATTGCTTTTTTCAGAAAAATTAGGAACTCCAATGTAATACTGACGTCTTGTTTCTGGGTTATAAGTTCCGTTTAAATTAACTTGCATAAAATTGGGATGCACAAAAAAACTTTGTGTTCTTACTTGAAAAACACCATTAAGATAGGCGTCAGATTGTTTATTATTCATCTCCCCCATGTTTGACTGGGACTCTCTATAGTTGCCTGCTATTCTTGCTTGTCCGGAGAATGCTGTAAGTTGCCATACTTTAAACGGGCTGGAATTATTTTGTGAATAACCGTTTAACGATAACAATAAAAAAGAATATACTATGTATTTTTTTGCTTTCACGCTATTTAAGCTAATTGCTATTATTCAAATTAATTATTAGTGCTTAATTCTTTTTTTTATAGTATTCGACCTTTGAACATTTTTTTTAAAAAATGACGGTACTTTTTTTTAGGTTTAACAGTATTTTTACTGACAGGTGGTACAGGAGGATTTTTTAATTGTTTGTATTTCTCTAAGGCATTTATCGGTTGACTTTTTTCTACAGGATAATTAGGATTATTTTTTTTGTTGTTAGCAGAAAAATTACTTGCAGTTGGCGCAACAGAATTTTTAAATAGGTGCTTTTTTTCAATATTCTTCACCGATTGACCTTTTTGTACGGAGTCAATACTGCTCTTTTCTCTCGTGTTATCAGAAATTTTATTTTCTGTCGGGGCAACAGTGTTTTTTAATATGCTGTCTTTTTCAATA
>OLLH01000242.1_pt1 | contig 24655 bp, 14 predicted proteins | sample 1604451 | NCBI WGS metagenome assembly OLLH01 (sample SAMEA104055714, study PRJEB20765) | soil metagenome | isolation source: soil
GAAGAGAAAGAAAAACGGGCAGCAGAGTTAGGTATTGCTAACAAAGAACTTGCCTTTCAAAACGAAGAGAAAGAAAAACGGGCAGCAGAGTTAGGCATTGCTAACAAAGAACTTGCCTTTCAAAACGAAGAGAAAGAAAAACGGGCAGCAGAGTTAGGTATTGCTAACAAAGAACTTGCCTTTCAAAACGAAGAGAAAGAAAAACGGGCAGCAGAGTTAATCATTGCTAACAAAGAGCTGTTGGCATTCACTTATGTATCAAGTCACGATTTGCAGGAGCCACTGCGCAAAATACAAACCTTCGTCACGATCATACTCGAAAATGAAAATGAAAATCTATCTGACAACGGCAAATATAATTTCAAGCGAATGCAATTAGCAGCAGGAAGAATGCAACAACTCATCGACGATTTACTTGCCTTCTCCCGCATCAACACTACCGAACTCAAGTTTGAAAAAACCAAACTCAATACAATTATAGAAGAAGTAAAAACAGAACTAAAAGATACCATTCAGGAAAAACACGCAACTATCGAAGCCACCGAATTTTGCTCTGCCAACATCATCCCTTTTCAGTTTCGCCAGCTCATGTACAACCTCCTAAGCAATGCACTCAAATTTTCAAATCCCGACATACCATCACACATACTAATAAAGAGCAGAATTGTAAAAGGCAGTAAATTAAAGAACAAAAAACTTTCACCCGAAAAAAATTATTGCCATATCACCGTCAAAGACAATGGTATCGGCTTCGAACCTCATTTCAGCGAACGCATTTTTGAAGTGTTCCAAAAACTTCACAGCAAAGAAGTATATGCAGGTACAGGCATCGGGCTTGCCATCGTAAAAAAAATAGTAGAGAATCATCAAGGGATCATCATCGCAACAAGCGAATTAAATAAAGGGGCAACGTTTGATATTTATATTCCTGCTGACTAAAAAATTCTAAAAATGAGTTACCTCAGTTATTTATTTTAGGTCATCTCTGCATTACTTTCGATAAAATCATTAAATTTAACTTTATTTTTCCAATCTAAAGGTCAAGCAGTTTAATGTATTGTATCTTGAAACATTTTTTTTGTTTTTTTGTGCTGATCTTTATCACAGCCTCTTCCTATGCTCACAATCCTAATGATCAAAAAGAAAAAAATATAACTTTTACTGAAAATAAAAACCAATGGGATCCTCAGATTATCTATAGGGCACAACTTGACGGAGGTGCGCTTTTCCTGGAAAAAAATTGTTTTATTTATAATTTTTATGACAAAGAAAAATTAAGAAAACTGCATGCTTTCAGTGGCAACAATGAATCGTCAAAAAAGGAAGACCTGTCTCCCACCATACGATCGCATGCCTATAAGATGACCTTTACGAATGCCAATCCCGCCAATGTCGTAACCACAAAATCAATTAATCCTTCTTCTGACTACACCAATTATTATATTGGAAACGACCCTTCAAAATGGGCTTCCAATGTAAAAAGCTATCAACAAATTAATTATAAAAATTTGTATCCCCACATCGACCTCGAAGTAATTGGTCATGAAAATAGTATTAAATATAATTTTATTGTAGCCTCTGGCGGGAATACTGATCTTATTGCAATGGATTACAAAGGCCTCGATTCTATTGCTCTTCATGAAGGCACGCTTCAAATTAAAACTTCCTTAAATGAAATTACTGAACAAAGACCTTACGCTTATCAAAGAATTAAAGGGGAAAAAATAATTGTTCCCTGTAAGTTCAGTTTAAAGGAAAAACAAGTTTCGTTTGTCTTTGAAAAAGGATACGATCACGGTTATCCATTGGTTATTGATCCTACCTTAATATTTGCCAGCTATTCGGGTTCTTACGCGGATAATTTTGGGATGACAGCTACGTATGATTCTCACGGTAATTTATATTCTGGTGGAACAGCTTTTGACCAAGGGTTTCCTACTACTCTGGGAGCCTATGATCCTTCTTTTAATGGACAAACAAGCTATGGACGAACAGATGTGGTGTTAACCAAATATGACTCTACCGGATCCAGCCTGCTTTACTCTACCTATTTTGGAGGTGCCCTCGGAAGTGAAATAGTTACCAGTCTTATCGTAAATAACCAGGATGAGATTTTTTTATATGGGGCTACAGGATCTCCAACTAATGATTTTCCTACTACAGTCAATGCTTATGATCGCACTTTTAACGGAGGAGTTATATTACGGTTTATTCGCAACGGCACCTTTTTCGATCAGGGAACGGATATTTTTGTTGCCAAATTCAATGCGTCCGGCACCACCTTATTAGCCTCCACCTATTATGGAGGAAGTGATAACGATGGAGTGAATCACAACAACGTCAAAAAGTTTTCCGGATTTTATGAAGTGATTAATAACCAATATGTGCCCGTAATGGAATATCCTATTGATTCGCTTCAATACAATTATGGCGACCAATACAGGGGAGAGATTATGTTAGATCCGCAAGGCAATTGTTATATTGCCAGCTCTACACGTTCTTCCGACATCCCTATTGTAAATGGTTTCGACAATACTTTGGGAGGAAAACAGGATGCCATTGTTTTAAAATTCAACAGCAATCTTTCTCAACTTTTATGGAGTACTTATTTGGGAGGTGATGATAACGATGCAGGCTATTCACTTGCTGTGGACGATTCTTCTATTGTTTATGTAACCGGTGGTACAAGGAGTACTAACTTTCCAACAACACCGGGAGCTTTACACCAAAGCTACCTCGGAGGTAAAACAGATGGTTATATTACTAAGATTAACAAAAGCGGCTCGGCCATTATAAGTTCAACTTTTATTGGAACCAATGGGTATGATCAAAGTTATTTTTTGCAATTGGATAAAAGAAAAAATGTGTATGTAGTAGGACAAACAGAAGGTGTCTTTCCTGTAAGTCCCGGTGTTTATTCCAATGCAAATGGTGGTCAGTTTATCGCCAAGTTAAACAATCCATTGTCTTCCATGATTTATTCAACTGCCTTTGGAAATGGGACCGGAGTAGACATTTCACCGGCTGCTTTTCTGGTAGATTATTGTGAAAATGTGTATGTATCCGGTTGGGGAGGAAATATTATAACTCAGGTACCTATTTACAACATGCCTCTTACTGCTAATGCTATTCAAAAGACGACAGATGGTTTTAATTTTTATTTGTTTGTTGTTTCTAAAAATGCTCAATCACTCATTTATGCCACTTATTTCGGAGGACCACTTAGTCAGGAACATGTTGATGGAGGTACAAGCCGTTTTGATAAAAAAGGTGTCATTTATCAATCTGTTTGTGCAGGCTGCGGGCGGCACAGCGATTTCCCTACAACTCCCGGCGCCTGGTCAAATACGAATAACAGCAACAATTGTAATAACGGAACTTTTAAGATGGATTTCGGATTAAGAATTGCCTCTGCCAACTTTGTTTCTATACAGGAAGGTTGTTCCCCTCTGACTGTTCAATTTGAAAAAACGAGTGCTCCCGGCACCAGTTATCTATGGGATTTCGGAAATAAAGATACTACCTCTTCAACAATCAATCCTGTTAGAACCTACGTAAATCCAGGCCAATACATTGCCCAACTTATCGTAGTTGATTCATTGAGCTGCAATATTGCGGACACTACTTTTAAGTATATTACAGTATATCCGGGCATTCAAAACCAACACACTATTGGAAAAATAAATTGTGCCGATTCCTGCACCGGATCCGTGTCTGTTATTGCCAACGGCGGGACTCCACCTTTAAGTTATTTATGGAACACCGGACAAAATGGGTCATCCTTAAATGCACTCTGTGCAGGAAACTATGATTTAAAAATTTCTGATGTTAAAGGGTGTATAGATACTGTATTGGCAATAGTTGCAGCGCCTCCTCCAATCACATCTGTTATTTCCCGGATAAATCCTGAATGTGGTGCGGCAATATGTAATGCGGGAGCATGGGCAAGTGTATCAGGCGGTAACGCACCCTATCAATTTTTATGGAACGATCCCCTGTCACAAACAAACGACACAGCCGTTAACTTATGCAATGGAACCTTCAAGGTTGCTATTGCTGATTCGAAAGGTTGTAAAAATAACAATACTGTTACCATAAATTATTCTGGCGGATTTCCATCGATAAATGCCTCAACTGACAAAGACACTGTTTATGCGGGAGAAAGTACTTCCTTGCACGTTACAAGCGCTTATAAATACACCTTTCAATGGTCGCCGGGGAGCACCCTCAATACTACAACCGGTACCGATCCGATTGCAAGTCCGAAAAGCACTACAACATATAAAGTTACCGTTCAGGATAGCCTTGGTTGCGCAAGTATTGATTCTGTTACGATCTATGTAAAAAATATTTTGTGCACCGATCCTGAAGTATTTATCCCCAATGGGTTTTCACCAAACGACGATGGGAAAAATGATATTTTATATGTAAGAGGAAAAACAATTGAAGAAATGTATTTAGCTGTGTACGACCGCTGGGGAGAAAAGATCTTTGAATCCACTTCACAGCAATCCGGCTGGGACGGCAGGTTTAAAGGTGAGAAAGTTATACCTGCGGTATATGCTTATTATTTAAAAGTAAGATGCGTTAACAAGCAGGAGTATTTTAAGAAAGGAAATATTACAGTGATTCGTTGATTTGACAAGTCGTTGATTCGTTAATTTTTCCGAATCAACGAATTTCCGAATCAACGAATTAATTCAATTTAAATGAAATTAAAGGTATTTACTATTCTTTTAATACTGCTCCAAAGCCTGCAAGGTCTTTGTCAGGATATTCATTTTTCACAATTTAACATGTCTCCATTAAGTTTAAATCCTGCTTTAACCGGGTTGTTTGACGGGGATTATCGCTTTGCCAGCAATTACAGGGGGCAATGGGCTTCTGTTCCTGTTCCCTATAGTACTTTTTCAGGGTCGTGTGATATGAATCTTTTGGGCAATCGTCTGGGCAATGATAAAGTGGGTGCAGGTGTTTTTATTTATAACGATAAAGCCGGCGATGCAGACTTTGGTACTGCACAATTCTCTACTTCGGTATCCTATATAAAATCGATAAAAAAACATACTGTTTCCATTGGCTTACAGCCGGGAATTGTGCAACGAACAATTAATTTTCCCAAGCTTCGGTTCGACAGCCAATACAACGGAGATACGTATGATCCAAGCGCCAGCACAGGCGAAACGTTTCTATATAATAACTATACCTATTTTAATCTTTCTGCAGGTGTCAATTGGTTATACAAGCCGAAGGACAGGGTATCCTACAATTTAGGAGCAGGATTGTTTAATATAAATTCTCCGAAACAAAGTTTTTTTTCCAATAACGATGTGCTGCTTTTTCGGAAATTTATACTGCATGGTGGTACACAATTCAGGATCAGTAATAAGTTGGATTTACTGCCTGCTTTTATGTTTCTAAAACAATATAAATACACAGAGGTTTCAGTTGGTACTTCGTTAAAGTTTTTACTTGAAAAAAGACACGGACAAAACCAGGCTTTTTACACCAGTTGCTGGTTGCGTTATGCGGATGCCATTATTTTATCCACAGGATACGACTATCAAAACTTTAATTTTGGATTGAGCTACGATATTAATATTTCAGGCTTACGGCCGGCGAGCAATGGCAGAGGAGGATTGGAAATTGCCATCATTTATATTATAAAAAAAGTACCTCCGGTGATCAATAAGAAAATATGTCCGACGTATTTGTAAATTATAAAATCTATAAAAAGAGGCGAAATAAATTTTCTCTTTGCCTGTTCCTGCTATTTGTGATGGCCGTGTCTTCTTCCTTTTCTCAAACCCTTAATGCTTTTATTAAAGCCGGCGACAAGGCTTTTATTCAAAAAGATTTTTATACAGCCGCCTATTATTACAAACAAGCATTGGACATAGATTCTTTGAATTTTCCGATTGCCTACAGATATGCTGAATCCAGCCGCATGTTTAATGATTATAAAGAAGCTGAACATTGGTATGCGTATGTGATTTCAAAAGGAAATGCAGGAGACATTCAGACATCTGTTTTCTGGTTGGCTATGATGAAAAAAACAACAGGCAATTACACAGAGGCAGAAAAATTATTTTCGAAATATGCTTCTGATCATCTGAATGAAAATACCTATTTTTCAAAAAAAGCTAATTTAGAAATCGCAGCTTGCGCCTATGCAAAAAAATTAATTACTGAGGATACCATCCCCATTCGTATAAAAAATTTAGGTCCCGCTATTAATTCACCACATGCCGATTTTGCCGGATACCAAGCCAATGATACGCTATTGTATTTTTCATCCTTACGGGGGAAATTGAATCTAAAAAAAGTTAACGCATCAGATCCATCTGCTTTGACAAAAATATATGTGGCCCAACTAAAAGATACCGTATGGCAAACGGCAATGCCATTTGATATTCCAATAAATGAAAAAGGACAGCATACCGCCAACGGAACTTTTTCTCCCAACAGACTGCAATTTTATTTTACCAGCTGCAAAGCAATAGAAGGTAGTGCAGAGCTGCAATGTGCCATCTTTATGAGTGAACAAAAAGAAGGAAAATGGCAGCAGGCTGTACGGTTAAATGATACTATTAATAAACCTGGATTTAACACTACACAACCGGCAATAGCCGCCAACGGAGACATGGGTACTATTTTATATTTTGCTTCTGACAGAGCAGGAGGACAAGGTAATTTAGATATCTGGTATGCTACCATCTCTACGTCCGGTCACTATGGAATGCCTGTAAATGCAGGTCCTGTCATCAATACTGCTGATGATGAAATAACGCCATTTTATGAGGACAGCACACATACTTTATACTTCAGCTCCACCTGGCACATGGGTTTGGGTGGTTTTGACATTTTTGCCAGCAAAGGAAGTATGGAAACATGGACAGTTCCTCAAAATATTGGATTTCCTTTGAATAGTGGTTTTAATGACTTGTACTATACAAAGTATAAGAAAAGGGGCTATTTCGCATCTAACCGTCCATTCGAAGGTAAAACAGAAACCTGTTGCAATGATATTTATTCTTACGAGCCGGTAAACAAAAGCGCTTCTGTTAAAGACTCCATACTACTAAATGATTCCTTAAATACTATTCGCCTCAGTAACGAAAAAAGCATTGAGAACCTGAAACAAAAACTGGCAAATTTACAGGCGCTGATTCCCGTTACTGTTTACTTTCATAATGATGAGCCGGATCCTAAAACACGGAAAAACACGACTAAAAAAAGTTATAAAGCCTATTATGATAACTACATCGCTTTAGAAAAAGAATACCGGACAGAGTTTGCAAAAGGTCTTAAAAATAAATATGTAAAATTGGCCCAAAGCAGTGTTGACAATTTTTTTAACTCTAAAGTACGCAAGGGCTATACTGATTTAGAAACATTCACTTCTTTAGTAAAAGAACTGGTCGAAAAAGGTGTTACAGTTACTGTATCTTTAAAAGGCTATTGCAGTCCCCTTACCACTACTGCTTATAATGTTAACCTGGCCCGAAGAAGGATCTCGAGCTTGCGTAATTATTTTGATGAATATGGAAATGGCCTGTTAAAAAAATACATTGAGAATGCAGCAGGGAGTGGAGCGAAAATAATTTTTATCGAAAAAGAAATAGGAGAAACTGAAGCCGCTAAAGATGTCAGCGATGATTATTATGATACTCAAAATTCCATTTATAACCCAAAAGCAGCTTTAGAAAGAAAAGTGCAGATAATTGGAGTTGATTTTGAAAAGGCGCCGAAATAAACTTTTTGATCATGTCCAAAAAATTATTAAAAATAGTTCAATATTAAAATTTCTTCATTAAAAATTCATTTTCGTTCTTAACCTTTGTTATAATAAGTCAAACATAAATTTAAAGCTAATTATTAATCAAAAAAAATTACTATGAAAAAATTACTATTATCAGGATCGGCTTTGCTTTTAGCAGGCTGCCTATTGTTTTCTCTTTCTTGTAAAAAAGAAGCAGCAACTACTACTCCTACTACTGTAACTGACGACTCACAAGCACAACAAAGTAATGCTGCTGATGAATCTTCCGTCGGAGCCGAATCAGATCAGGCAGTGGATGATGCCAACAATGCACTTTCGGGTACCACCTTCAGTGGCAAAACAGATTGGACTCTTCCTATTTGCGATGCAACAATTATGGATTCTTCAAGTAAATCTTCCAATCCTTATATCCTTATAACGTATAATGGAAACCAATGCCTTGGAGGAAAAACACGTACTGGAACTATTAAAATTGTAAGAAATGGCATTTTATTGTGGAAACAAGCAGGTGCTTCTTTTACATTAACACTTACAAATTATAAAGTAACCAGAATAATAGATGGTAAATCATTTACTTTTAATGGTTCGAAAACTATCACCAATGTTTCGGGAGGCGTAATTACTGATTTATTTGCTCTTACAGCCCCTGCCACTCAAATTGTACATTCGGTAAAGGGTGACCTCGTTTTAAAATTTGATGCCGATGGCACTTCCCGAATCTGGCATGTTGACAGGACGAGAACATACACTAAATTGGCAGGAACAGTTACAGGTGTTCAGATTTCAGTTACTGGCAACGCCTCTGTTAATAGCTTAAGCAATGTAGTAGTTTGGGGAACGAACAGAAACAATCAGACCTTTTACACACAAATTACAACTCCGCTTGTTATTAATTCTATCTGTGGCTGGAGCAACCCAACGAGTGGCGTAAAAGTTCATACAGGCCCTTTCAAAGAATTAAAAGTTACTTTCGGTTTGGATTCTACCGGTACTTCTGTAACAAGTGGTTGTGCTTCCAGCTTTAAACTTAACTGGACAAATGCAAACGGAGCTGCTAAAATAGCGGTGATCAGCTATAAATAAAATTGTATAATGTCAAAAAAACAGAGGTTGCCCCAAAAGGACAGCCTCTGTTTTTTTTAATAAATATCCGCTTCTAACATGTTCATGTTCATAAAATAACCCTTGAAGCTTCCATGCAGATCAAATAACAGGTATATTGGCAGAAAAAAACAATGAACTTTATAAAAAATGTTTTAGCGCTCTTTATTGTATTAATCATTGCGCCTGGTATTGTTTTAGCCCAAACCGAAATAGTCAAACAAACTACTCCTGCCGACTCTCTGGCGCTTAAAGACAGTATCGCCTACAATCTCTTGCTGATCATTCCATTCAATCCTAAATTTTATATTTCTGATGCTGATCGGGAAATAACAACCGCTTGTAAAATAACATTTGATGAAGTTAAAGAACGATTCAGGAATGGACTGATTACTAAACTTCATTACAGAATAAGTGACCTGAACCATACGCTTCCTTTGGTTACCTATGCTGATACAGCCAAGGATTTATCCAGAATATATGCGTCTATTACTTATCGTTATGAAGCATTGCCCGATCCTCCTAAAGCTGATAAGAAAAAGACAGTGAATAAAACTGTTATTCAAGACGGACAATTAAGTACGAAGAAAGAATCGGCTTTAAAATTTTTGAATGTGGTATTGCTAAACAAAGAATTATTGCCGTATTTGTCTAAAAAGTACGGAAGCGTCTTCTTTGCTTTTATCAATCAATTTGAAATTCAAAATGATTTATCAGATTATTCGGCAATTGGTGAAGGCAATTATAATCGTATATTACGGGTGCATTACTCCATATTGAACCTTGATGGCCGGTTATTGTACGGAGGACTTAGTACCAGTGTATTTCCTGCCTCAGAAAACAATGTGCAGGAGATTATTAACACTTATTTTAAATCTGCCTGTGATGACATTGTGGTGCATATCCCTTCCCTTCAAACGCATATTTTAATTGCATCAAAGGAAAAACCCAAATAGTTAACTGCTTTTGTTCAGGAAGTTATCCGAAGGCTGATTAGTATAGTTGTCATGATAACGCAGCTTAAAATCTAATAATCTACATTCTATTGAATTTTTGAATTTTATGATTTATATTGTCAATATTTTTTAATTTTGTAGGATAAAATAATACACCTATGAAAGTATACCGAATTCTTTTGAATGTATTTACCTTTTTGGTTTTCTGTGCTCCGCTATATACATTTGGAGCCGATCCCGGTTATTCAATAAAAGTTAGAATCAAGGGTTTAAGTAATACAAAGTGCTACCTGGGTAATTATTATGGCGACAAGCAATACGTAAAAGACACCGTGAAGGTGGATGCAAATGGTAAATTTACCTTTGAAGGAAAAGAAAGACTTCCGGGCGGTATTTATCTCATCATCACACCTGAAAAGAAATATTTCGAAGTTTTAATTACGGATGAGCAACATTTTTCAATGGAAACCGATACGTTGGATTTTATTCATCACATGAAAATAAAAGACTCGGAAGAAAATACATTGTTTTACAATTATCTGAGTTTCATTTCCACTAAATCCAAAGATATTGAACCTTTAAAAAAAGAATTGGACAAGATTAAAAACAGTAAGGATTCCTCTGCTGCGATCCGTGCGAAAATGAGCGTTATTGACAAGGATGTAAAAGAATACAAAACAACCTTCATGAAAGAGCATCCTGCTGCATTTCTTTCCAAAATTTTTAAAACCTCTCAGGAGCCGGAAATTCCTGAAGCTCCTAAACTGGAGAATGGAAAAACAGATTCTACTTTCGCCTATAGATATTACAAAGCTCACTTTTTTGATAATATAGATTTCTCTGATGACCGTATGATCAGAACCCCAATTTTTCATAGCAAAATTGAGCAATACATTAAAAATTTAACCTACCAGATTCCGGATTCTATAAATAAAGCCGCTGATTATATTGTGAGTATGGCAACAGGTACAGAAATTTTTAAATATGTTGTATGGTACATCACCAATACCTATGAAACTTCTAATATAATGGGTATGGATGCTGTGTTTGTTCACATGGTTGAAAATTATTATACAAAAGCAAAGGCATATTGGTTAGATGATGCCCAACTGTTTAAAATAACTGAAGCAGCTAAAAAAGTAAAACCAATATTATTAGGCAAAAAAGCGCCTTCTATCATATTAAAAGATACCAGTGATGTTGTTCATTCATTGTACAACTTAAAATCTAAATATACTGTCTTATTCTTTTGGGATCCTGATTGCGGGCATTGCCAGAAGGCCATTCCCAAGCTGATAGAATTCAATGAGAAATTCAAAAATAAAGATGTAAAAGTAATGGCCGTCTGCACAGAGGTTGAAGAAGCAAAATGGAAAAAGTTTGTTCGAGAGAAAAAGCTAACGTTTCTAAATGTGGCTGATCCGAAGTTGCAAAGCAATTTCAGGTACGAGTATAATATTTCCAGTACGCCACAGATTTTTGTTTTAGATGATAACAAAATCATCCTCGCCAAAAAACTGGATATCGAACAACTGAATGATTTCATGGAAAGACAGCTAAAGGTTAAGTAAAATATTGTTAAAGTGCGTCGTTAATTTACATAACCACGTCAAAGATTAAACTCTAATTCTAAGTCTTTCATAAAAGTTAATGGTTTATCTAAAAAACAAGAGAAAAATAATATATAAAGCATGAATAAAAATGTAAATTGCAGGCAAAATAATAAGGGATAAAATTTTATAAAAAAGAAAATGAAAACGAAAGAAAGATTGCTTGCTTTAATGGATGAATTAAAAATAGAAAAAACACGTTTCGATAGTATTGCACAGTCTGACAAAGAACCTCGCTCATATGCTATCGCAAGTAAAATAATAAAATTAGAAAAAGAAATAGAAGAAATAAACGCCAATTTAAATGCAGCTGATCCTTCATAGGACAGTTAATAAAAGGTTTATTCGCAACAAATAAAATTGCAAATCAATCTTTCAAATGTCTCCAAAACCGAATACATTTTTTACAGAGAAGAAGGATTTGCATCCCCGGAATAAACACCGATTCCCCTACGACTTCCAACAACTTATCAAAAGTTCTCCTGAACTCGCTGTATTTGTGTCGCTTAATAAATACAATGATGAATCCATTGATTACGCCAATCCTGAAGCTGTAAAGGCGCTTAATAAAGCTTTATTAAAACATTTCTATGGCATCTCCTATTGGGATATCCCGATAAATTATCTCTGCCCTCCTGTCCCGGGCAGGGCTGACTACATCCATTACATGGCCGATCTGCTGGGCTCCTGCAATAATGGAATAATCCCACAGGGAAAGTCTATTAATGTTCTTGATATTGGAGTAGGCGCTAATTGTGTTTATCCGATTATTGGCAACAAAGAATATGGCTGGCGCTTTGTTGGCTCTGATATTGATCCTGTAGCGGTCCGGTCAGCTAAAGAGATAGTAGCATCCAACACTACTTTGACCGATGTTGTTGAATGCCGGCTGCAAACATCTCCGTCCAATATTTTCAGAGGCCTTATCCGAACCGGAGAGGTATTCGATATTTCTATTTGTAATCCACCTTTTCATTCCTCACCAGAAGAAGCCGAGGCAGGCACCAGACGAAAGTGGAAGAACCTGGATGTTAAAAAAGCGGATAACACTATTCTGAATTTCGGCGGGCAAAATGCGGAACTCTGTTGCGAAGGAGGAGAAGAAGAATTCGTGCGTAAAATGATTGAACAAAGCGCTGAGCTTCCCACAAATTGTTTTTGGTACTCTACGCTCATTTCAAAGAAGTCGAAACTACCGGGCGTTTATTGGTCGCTAAAACAGGCCGAAGCATTGAACGTAAGAACCATTGATATGGCACAAGGTCAGAAAATAAGTCGTATCGTTGCCTGGACTTTTTTAAATGAAGCGCAACAAAAAGAGTGGCGAATAAAACGATGGGCATAGTAAACTTTTTTTAGGACGAGTCAATGTGCTAAAATGCGGGTTGGCTTTTTTGGTCGTCCGTTTGATGGTTCCATCGTCGTCTTTTTAGGATTCGTAGTAATATCCGCTCTCACGCGTCTTTTCGACTCATCTCTCACAGTGTTACTCCTTGTTATTTTTTAATTAACAATGGAGTATTTTTCAGGATCAATTCCTCTCTTACAAACTTACCCGAAGGGGTTAAATCGGACTCTTTCCATTTTCCGTTACCACTGGTGCCGGGCATTAAAACAGATACTGTTTCTTCTTTATCTGCCACAGACCAGTTGCACCAGCTGATTTTATATTTAAGAACTCAGGATTGAAATACCAGATGCTGATCCGCCTCAGGCGGACAGCATGACGAGTTGCCGACCACAAGTGTTTGAAACAATTAACATATATAAGTTGAAAACAAAATAAAGCCAGAACAAATCGGCATTAATTTTCTGAATGACTTTAGAAAAGCTATTAAAACTATTGCAACAGGGACTTTTGATTCTTTAGCAGCAGAAACAAAAGTTGATCATCAGGTTAAGAAATCAACAGGAGCAACAATTTCCAAACGGACACCGCCATCAATAGTCTAAAGCATTGCCAAAGCAATCATCCCCTAAATTTTTACAAAGGATGTTGGGTTAAAATCCAATCGTATAAATGTTCCACATCACTTTTCTTACATAGTTCGGTGCCGGCATTCATGGTGGCTGCTGTACCACAAGCCACGCCATACCTTATCATTTCTCTTAAACTTTTTCCCTGCGCCAAACTTATAACCATTCCTGCTACCATGCTGTCTCCGGCGCCTACTGTACTTTTTTTATTGACTTTCGGAGCTGTAATATGTTCCACTATGTCTTTAGAAACAAGCAATGCCCCCTCTGCACCTAGGGATACCACTACAACTTCACAATTTCCCTTTTCTATAATATGCATAGCTAACTCAATTATTTTTTTACCTTCTACGGGATCGTGTTCATTCAAACCTGCCAGCAAATTTAATTCGCCCAGGTTGGGCTTTAATAAATAAACGCCTTCGTTAGCCGCCAGTCGCAAAGGTTCTCCTGAAGTGTCTAAAATAAATTTAGCCTCTAATTTTTTAGCAATCTGAGCTACCTTCGCAAAGTAATTTTTTGGTAAACCGGGAGGAAGACTTCCACTTGATACTATAAAACCGGGTCTTGGATTAAGATTGGTCATCAGGTTCAGGCATGTTTGTCCTTCTTCCTCAGTCATTTCTGACCCGCCCACATTAAAACGATATTGTTTATTGGTGCTGGTTTCGACAATAGAGAAATTTTCTCTGGTCAGGTTTTTTATTTTAACAGATAATTGTATGATACCCTCGTTTGTAAGAAGATCTCGCAAACCAACACCGGTATGTCCTCCTGCAGGAAAAATTGCAATGGATTCACAACCCAATTTTTTTATGGCTCTGGATACATTTATTCCACCCCCTCCGGCTTCAAATACCGGATTTGTGCATCTTAACTTTTGGTCAGGCTCTATCTGTTCAACAGTAGAACTTTTGTCAATAGCGGGATTTATTGTTAAAGTGATTATGGATTTCATTCGTAAATAATTGTATTAAATCGGTATCATGGAACACTTATAAACATTTTATTCACAATTGTTTTTATTTATTTATTGTGTCATGAATGCAAAAGCATTTCATATCTTTTTTTGAGTGGCTTGGTCATGAGTGTTTCATCCGAGAGTATGAATCTACAAAAATAAAATTATTATCGTATAGTCTTTTATGGAGTTTCTCAAAATTTGATTAAATTTTATTTGAGTGCAAACTGAACCGGTAAATTATACAAGAAAGCAATATTAGATCCACGTCGTTGACCCGGGTTCCATCTTGGCATCAATCCGATAACACGCAATACTTCATCATCGCAACCTGCTCCTATTCCGGCTATTATTTTTGCATCGTTATGGTTTCCGTTAGCTTCTATTTTAAAAGAAACTATGACAGTTCCGGCAATGCCGCTTTTTTTTGCCAATGGAGGATACACCATATTTTTTTGTAAAAATATATATAAAGCCTCCTGACCACCGGGGAAACTAGGCACCGCATCTACCAATACTTTTAAAGACAATTTATCTTCTTTTGACTCCCTTTCTTTTGCAAGCGAATCATTTTCAGCTAACAGGGAATCCTTATCGTTCTTTGAAAAAAGTTCTGCCAGTTTCTTGTTTGGATTAACAATAGATTTTTCCTCTAACGTTTTTTTGACGTCTGGCGCTATTTTTACTATTTTGGGAACTTGTATCTGATCCGGTGGCTTAATTTTAACCGGGGCAAGTGGAGGTTCAAATGCTGGTGGTTCTAGTAATTGAGTCATATCTACCTCTACGACCTCTTCATAAGAAATATTTTCATTCATTACGGTTATTATAAGCGGAGACATAAATATTAAAAGAAATATCAGAAGAGACCACAAGAAAGCCTTTATAATTGTTCTTGGATAATTTTTACGCAGTTTATAAGCACCGTAGTTCTTGTTTTTTTTCTCAAAAACAATTTCATTCATAACCGTTGATTTGGAAGAAAAAAACTGCATGATTTTTTAAAATTGTTTTTTAGAGAACCGTTTTTTTAAACAGAATATAATAGATCAATATGCTAATGAAGCTTCCTGATGAATCCGCCACTATGTCCATCAACTCAAAGCTTCTTCCCGTAAACACATATTCCTGCAACACTTCGATTAAGATGCCATAAAAAATGGATACAACAGTTGCAAATAGTATTGGATTAGTATGTAAAAATTTAAATGTATATTGTTTGGTAAAGCCTAAGATAAGGAGAAAGCAGAACACTCCAAATATAAGAATATGAATAACTTTATCTAAAGGAATAATAAAATTAAACGAAATGCGAGGAAGGTTATTCCCTGGAAATGAACATAGAACAAGGATAACAATACCCCACAAAATCGCAGGAAGGTTGTGTCTTAAAAACATGTATAAAAAAAGCTTATATGCCTATAAGCTTTTTATAGTCTTCGGCTGATAATAATTTTGAAATTTCTGAATTATTTGTGACCTTGATCTTTATCATCCAACCTGATCCATAAGGATCAGTATTAACAGTTTCCGGAGCCGACTCTAATTGAGTATTAAACTCCAGAATTTCACCTGACACTGGCATAAACAGATCTGAAACAGTCTTTACGGCTTCTATGGTTCCAAAGATTTCTTCCTTTGAAAGCGTTTCCCCTTGGCTAGTGATATCAATATAAACAATATCGCCTAATTCACCTTGTGCAAAATCGGTAATTCCAATAAATGCATGCTCACCTTCTACCCTAATCCATTCGTGATCTTTCGTGTACTTTAATTCTGCTGGAAAATTCATATCTATAGGAGATTTATTTTTGTCAAAAGTACATTATTTTATTTTTAATTCTGAGTCCGTTTAAATTTTTATCCATTATTTGCATATGCCCTGTCTGTACTTCGACTCTGCTTCAACGCAGAATGCTCAGCATGACAATCTACTAGCTTTTTTCGCAGATGACACTCATTTTCAAATTAACGAATTTTCAAATCTTCAAATTAAAAGAATTATTACGACAATGTAAACCTTACACTCACTCCAAAATTAGTATTCGTCGTTGGAAAACTGGAAGATACCACAGGATTATTCATCATTCGGTCATAAAACAACCGAATGCTGAAACGTTCGTTTACGATATAGTCGGCGGATGTTTTTATGCTTATGATAATAGATCCTGCAGAAGGCTGCTGAATATTCTCTACAACTTTTCTTATTACAGTTGTATTACTTCTGACAGATAAATCTGCTCTGAAATTTAAATCATTTTTCAATTTAACCTTCCTGCCTGCAATCTTAAATGGAATGTTAAATTGTTTTAGCCGATATCCTGCTCCAACTATATATTCATTCCCTTTTATTTCTGTAAGCTGAGCTCCAATAAAGCTCATAGAAAGCGACCGGTCTTTTTTAATCTCTACCCTGGCCGACAAACTATTTTTGCAGATAACATCCACACTAATTAACGGACCGAATTGTTCTGAAATAGAGATTTGCCCAATGTTATATTGCGACACAAAGTTGAAGTCCATATTAGGCGCTGAAGGCTTCCCATTTGTTTCCCTGTAATTAAGATCGGAATTGAAAGATGCAATGCTATAGGTAGATCTATACGCATGTCCTATAGATATATTTGTAAAATATTTCTTTGCCCATTCATACTTTGATAAGCCATCGTACGTAATCCTCCAGTTTGGCATTGGTATGGTTGGGAAAGTATTTAAAGTAACTGCCTGAGGCGTATGTCCACCATAAGCTGCTAAGAAGGCGGGAATAAGGACATCCTGAGAAGTGGGGCCATACCCTTGAGGAAACCCATTAACAGTTCCTGAACTATTCGGATTACCTTTCGCGAGCCTTTCTGCAATCTCTAAACGATAATTTCTGAATTGTTGAAATGTTGCGTTTGAATATTCCTTACTATCATTAATAAAAGCTGTTCCAAAGCTATTATAAGAGATACTAAAGTTTCCTGTTTCCTGCGGATTAAAGTATTGAAAAGTTTTTGTTGTATCACTGTAAAGAAAATTTCCACTGCTATTAATTGATTTGTTTCTGGTTGCCGTAATTTCAATCCTAAGGCTTGGAATAGGTTCTATCGTTCCTCGCAGATTCAGGTTTTTAAGACTCGTTTGGGAATACAACGTGCCTAGATAAGGATTTTTTGTGAGCCAATTATTTTGCACGGCATCAGGTCGTATATCTGCCTGACTCCCAAAAACAAAACCAAGACCCGGAGCCCATCTATTATTATCATTCCCTTTATAATATTGCTCCCCTATTAACTGCGATTTGGGCATAAACCCTGGTAATAAGGTACCATTCGTTTCGCTATAAGTAAAAGAAGCGGATTTAAAACTCATGACAGCTTTTCCCAATATTTCCAATATTGGTTTTAAAGGACTTTCCTTCTTTGTGGTATCGATGGGTGCTTTTTTATTAAGGTCTTTGGGATCTTTTAAAACAGGCGGTTTAACTTTGGGAACAACAGGTTTCGGTTGTGATAATTTCTTTAAAAAAGGTACTTTATTGTAAAGAGTAGACATCGCAAAATTACCTGTGTATTGTATTGTATTCGAGTTTTGAATAACGTTTCCTAACGAATCTCCATGCAATGGAGCCGCCGTCCAGTCGTAAACAACCCCATATTTAGTAGTTGCAGTAATCCAGTCAAACGCCGGAATTTTATTAATTGGAACGGCATAACTCACATTAGCAGTGTGATGGTAAAGGGCTGTTCTTCCTAAATAATTATAATTTTTTAACGTGTCCATGATGGCCGATTTATCAACAGGGCCCTGGGATTCATCAAGACGGGAATCATTTCTGGCATTAAATTCAAACTTCAGAGATTTAGTAAGGTCATATTTAAAATCATAAATGCGTATAATATTAAATGTTTTGGTATAAGTCGGGTCTATCCGGATAAAAGAGCCATCACTATAATTACGTAGTTGCGTAGAGGCATACTGCCTATCAACATTCGCATGAAAAGAGAAATTACTTGGGAGATAATTAAAATTAAAATCTTTCACCAGACGTAAATATTTGTATTTATTAACAAATCCGACTTTACTAAACGGCGCTACATTTTTAGGTGTTAATGAATAATTATAATCAAGCCCCCCTCTGTATGTTTGCAGAATATCGGATTCAGTTGAGAAATTACGTTTAAATATTTCGGCATAGGCATAAGTTGCAGCAAAGTTCTCAATATCATAGGGCATAGATTTCAGCTTTGTTGGAGCACGATCCTTTTTAACATTTGTAAAATTAATACTTCGCCGTAGTGTGTAATCTATAGTTGCATCTGCAAGTGCTTTTCTTGCAGAATCAGAAATCTTGCTTGCACTTTCTAAAGACTTTGTGAGTAAAACATCCGGATCCAAAGGGTTGTATAAGGGGGTGCCAAAGGCTTGGGAAAGACCTAAATACATAGGAACGCTAACTAAGGATTTGGTAGGAAGAAATTTACCAAGCTCTATATTAGAAGAGATATCATATTGTGTTTGATCTGTTCTACTTCGTTCATTCATCTTTTGCTCCAGCGTACCAAAGCCGGGTGTACTTTTGCTTCCGGCCAGAGATAATGTTCCCAGGTCGGCAAGTTTTGCAGTAACGCGAGCATTCGCAGCCCATCCTCCGTATTCATTGAAACCTGTAAGACGCAATTCATTTACCCATACCTCCACACATTTTGCCAATCCATCATCTGCATCTGAATTCGAAATTTTATGAGGATTCCGAATTCCTATCATAATTGTTTTAACGGCTGCCAGATTAGGAGTTCCTTTTACAGTAATACTGTTTCCCTTCTCATCTAATATTGGAGGGGAAGGATTAAACAAGGTGACCTTACTTCCCGGTATTGATATGGCTATATTACGAACATCTTTAGCATTTCCTAATTTTGCCAGATCCAATACCAATTCATTGGCCCCTGGCCATATTTCTTCAGGAGAAGAAGTGCCTGAACGAGTAGGCGTTAAAGGAATTTCATATTCGTAGTAATTGTCTGTAAAATCGCTTCCCAAACGAATAAAAACAGTGACATCGCCTTTTTTCAAAACATCACTATTCAAAGATTCTGCATGAATAAACATACGAATCGTTTTGTAATTTCGCATATCATATTGAACATTCTTATAGGCTGCCCGTGCATCTCCATCTGCCAAATTACATGCTCGTATGCACAATGACTGCTCATTTAATTTTTGCAGATTCGTGGTGGCAATATTCACTTGCCGTTCAATTCCGGGAGGAATAACATAAGGAATTGGAGCCCTCGCACCATTCTCTTCCAGGTTAACAGTTGTCACGTCAAAAGACGTTAGATTATCATCATTTGGAATGTATTCTCCGGGTGACAGTAAATTATTGTTATATCTTCTCCACTCGTCACGCACAAATTGAAGTTTAGCAAAACGACAAATCACCTCTTTGCCAAATCCCTTTAAAAATAGTCTGATAAATCCAATGGATCTAAAATCCTGGATATTCCCAATCACCTGATCATATGATTGAATCGGTATTTTAAAATGATACCATTTTGCAGTGGATCGCTTTCCATTTACAGGGGTATAAGTTGATTCCAATATATCCGTAATAAAGTTTTGACCTACCTTCATTTTACTTGGAACAAGATCTACCTTGTACTGAAAATAATCTTCAAGATCACTCATGTTATTATCCTTGTTAATATCTTCTGCATCCGGGACATTAGTAGCAGAGGTGGGAGTAGCGCCTGAAGATACAGGAGAATTTCCTTCCGTATTATTGAATTGCTTATACCTATCCAAAATTCCAACATTATTGCCATCATAATCACTCCCTCTAAAATAATGATAATCATCTGCAGAAGGATCCCTAGTAGCATTTGCATAGGCCTTCGTTGAAGAACCTAACGTGGTGGTAATTTTATTTAAATATTTGTCCGTGAAAAAGTTCCTTTCATCGGCATCGCTTAATCCATCCAATCCAACATCCTGAAATGTTCTTGCGGCAGGATCATTGTCGAATGCATTTACAGGGGGAAGCACTATAGGGACTCTTCCCCATGCTGTAGTATCGAATGATTTATCACTTGCTGATTTCGGTAAACCATTCTCCGCTGATGTCCGTGTATCTCTTAATATATCTTCTGAAACATTCCCAAGGTCAAAATACAATTGTCCGCCTTTAGCTGTCGGGCCATCTTTAATAAAAGGGTCCATTAGCCAAAATTCTATCGACTCCACATTACTTGCTTCAAAATCGTTCATGTCAACTCTTCTCATAATCCCGGCCCATCGGGTTTCAGGAGAGAGTAAATCTCCGTCTGCATTTAAACCACGCGATATCCCCGGTATTGCATTAACATCAAAATTATAGGGTCCTCTTTCTGTTGGATAATAGGCTAAATTCAATACGGATAAGGACTGCTGTACTCCATTAGGAAATTCCTTGTTAGGGAAAAGTTCAGTCTCTATAACTTCCCGCACATAGGGGTCGGATTGTTGATCTTTATCAGCTGCAATGTTCGGCGGAGTAAGACTATTGTTCTGTTGCATAAAAGCAGGATCAATAACATACCAGGCAAGTTTCGCCCTGTTAAATCCATATTCTAAAGGATTTTTTCGTACGCTGGCTGCTTCCGGAAAGAGAGTCGGTTGTTTTTGCGGAGTACTTGCCAGATACCAGCTCCCTGCTGTTTTCATGTCAATAGGCGTGCTACTGCCTTCGAAATCATCAATGTAAGATGTTCCGGTTGAACCTACTGCTGATGCATGTCCGGGAATAAGATAGGCAAATTCTCCGCTTACTGTTATTGTTGACATTTCTTTGGTGTCGATAAAAGGCAATTTGTCAATCATTTTTGTTAAAAATCTGGACTCTGATTTATACGTTCCATCCAAGCCCAAAATAGTATTGTTTATTGGCTCATCGCCGATGTTTACTTTTTGGGTTAAAGGTCTTTCACTTAAATTTAACAGGGTTCCTCCCAACATAAGATTTTTGTTAAACGCATATTCAAATCTGGAACCAATAAGCGATTTTGTTTGTATGTTAAACAAGGCGTTACTTTCGAGTGATATCTTTATCGGTTGTCCGGAGTTTAATATTCCCTGATTGATAATCCTAACTCGACCAGAAATATAATCTACCGTGTAATCTTGTTTTTCTATTAATTTAATACCGCCAGCCGTAACGGATACAGACCCTTCCGGAATGTTAGGAGCATTTAATGAAATATCTGAACTAGAGGACGATTGGTAGGACCCCTGAATGCTAAATCGATTGTGGGAAGCATCCTGTTGAGCCGAAGCTTTTGTCGCCCGATACAAACTATCATAGGCAAATTTATCTGCCAGTGGATCTCCGGGGCTGAACAATGAGCGCAAGTGCTGTCCAAAAGGCTCTACTACCGGAAATATCAATCGCCCGTTATTGGAGTTAATGGTAATTCCATCAATATAATCAAACACGCCATCCGGTTGTTTTAGGTTTTGCGTATTTACATTATCCAGATTGAGCAACTTTATTAAACGAACGCCTTTAACATTTGCGGGACCATCAGGCAGGTACTGTAATGGTGCGCCTGTGGAAGGGTTTGAATAAAAAACATTTAATTTAAAATCCTTGCTGCTGATTTGATAGGCCCCTCCTAATGAATAAATATTTTTCATCATCAGATCCCATATCGGAGACTTCGTATTGATTACATGACTTTTAAGCAATTTTACATATAACACGTTAGGAGGGCTAATACCATCTGTTGAAAACTCTCCCACCTGATGCGTACCATTCTCGCCAAGTATAGTATATTGAAAAGCCACTGCCAGAATCTGACTGGGATTCAAAGTAAAGTTTAAAGAAATATATCCCAATTTAGGATTCAGCGTATATTCACTTGGGCTTAGCCTTTTCGCATTTGTTAATATTTCATAATCTTCAGCATTCACCAATCTTGGTTCTGCCGCCAAAATATTCCCCGCCTGCTTTATGCTTCTAAGCGAATCGAAAGAGCTTCCGACTTGTGTTATCTGGGAGTACAAGTTGTTAGCACGATTGTCAGGAAGTTTTGAATTATTGGATTGCACAAACCCATTTCCTCCGCTTAAACGAGTCCCTTCTCCTAAGTCTGTCAAAGCTAAAATGCCCCTTGTATTATCCGGATTATAGTTAACATTTGTCATCCATACCTCCACTTTATTAATAATAATTCTGGAATTTACTACAGGAAGATTGGAAAGTGCAGCATCGTAAGTATCTCTAAAGTATTGAGCAAGAAAATAATGTTTATTGTTTTCGTACTGATCTCCGTTAAATGTGAATGTATTTGTTTGCGCTCCGCTGTTTACCTCAACAACAGAGGATTTTCCCTTTTTCTGAGAAAAAATAGTTGTTACATTTAATCGCCCAAATTGCAGTTGTGTCTTTATCCCGAATAAGCTTTGGCTACCTGTAATGAGTGAGCCGGTTAAAGGAAGACTAACATTACCTACTTCGATTTTTTTGATGATCTCGTCTTCATATCCCGTATATTCCAGCTTCATCTGGTTCTCGAAATCAAAGGTCGCTTCTGTATTGTAATTGGTGGTTAGCTTTAACTTCTCTCCAATATTTCCAATCACATTCATTTGTATCTTCTCCTTAAAGTCGAATGCAGAAATGCTTCGTTGCTGAAGGGTAAGAGCCGGATTTTCATTCGTTGAAATATTTCCGCCGAAAATTAATTCTGCAGAACCCTGAGGGCGGATATCTATGGTATTACCTCCGAAAATCCTGTCAAACACTTCTCCTCCTATATGTAATTTTGGGATTAGGGAATTTTTTTTAACGATACTCTCTTCGTTGGTCCGTTGTTTCCAGTAAGTCTTCATGGCTTTTTTATTCTCGTTTTCCACGTAATCGTTATAGGACATTGAGCTTGGGCTTCTGAAATATTGGTTTCCGATTTTTTCCGAGATATCATAATCCCCCGTTTCAGGGTTGTATTCAATAGTACTTTTTACATTAGCAGGATCCTTTAAAAAAAATGGACTGTCGTCAGTTTGGCTAGAAAACTTATCATTTTTCCGGTCTTTAAAAGGGAAGTGGAGCTTCACTGCTGATGTGTCTTTTTTAACCGTATCAGGTGGGAAAAAATTATAGGAAGAAAGACGCACTGAACGAATCCTGTTGTTGGCTCCCCATACAGATAAAAAAGCGGATACAATACCCGCTATAATAAAATATTTACGTATCTGTTTCAATGAATCAGTTCAAATTTCTATTTAAGAATTACAAAACTTATCGCTCATAACTCCTGATTAGATCAGTATAAAATATCCAAAATAAATTAAAGGGCTTTTAGAGCATTTTTTATCAATTGCTCTACTGACATAGCTGATCCCTGAGATTTAATTATCTGATCAAGCGTTTTCTCTGCCGCATTTTTCGCAAATCCCAGCGTAACCAGTGCTGATAACGCCTCATCCTTAATATTATTGTTAAAACCGCCTATCAATGGGGATAAAGAAGCGGTATCTTCTCTTCCTATCTTATCCTGCAAATCGATGATAACCCGTTGTGCAGTCTTGGCTCCAATGCCTTTGATGCTTTGCAATTGAGCGACGTTGTTACTTAAAATAGCCAGTTGAATTTCTTTAGGAGAGAGCGAAGACAACATTAAACGTGCAGTATTGGTTCCAATACCTGAAACTAAAATTAGTAGCCTGAATACTTGTCTTTCCTGTTCATCCGAAAAACCATACAAGGTATGAGCGTCTTCTTTTATGGACAAATGCGTATACAACTTGCATCTTTCCTGTTCGCCTATTTTACTGTATGTATGCAAAGAAATCTTCAAGTGATATCCGACTCCTGAACACTCTATAACAGCATAGGTCGGCGTTTTTTGGGTGAGCCTTCCATCTATATATTCTATCATAAGTCTTATAAATATTTGTAAATCGGCAAATTATAAATTTTTTAGAACGTAATTATTCACAGTACAATACTACAAATTTATTTACGAACGAAACCCACAATAAAAACATTCATAAAAGACGATGAAAATAAAAACGAGGGTTCCATCCGACCTTTAAAAAACAAATGCTTTTTAGAAGTAAAAAGTTTGAAAGTGGCAGATAAAATCTATTCAAAGGAAATCAAACTAATCTATTTGAAATTGTAAAATGAGGCTGTCTCAAAAGTCGGTAACCATGATGGTTAACCTTGTCTGAACTGCCTCCGCAAAGAATGACAATTCCTTTTATTTTTCCATGGCTTCCATCAAACTTGGTTCACTCTTTA
>OLLH01000196.1_pt1 | contig 23308 bp, 13 predicted proteins | sample 1604451 | NCBI WGS metagenome assembly OLLH01 (sample SAMEA104055714, study PRJEB20765) | soil metagenome | isolation source: soil
TAAGGAAATAAACACCACGCTCCATGCCACTGACGGTGGCTGAATTATTATTGCTTTGATTGAGCTGTATCGTTTCAACGATTTGTCCTAAATTATTGATAAGACTAAATGTTTCTTCTTTGTTTAGGTTTATAGTGAAATTCCCATTGTTTGGATTGGGGAATACTGACAAACCTGCTATCTGTGCATTATTAACTATGCCGGTTACGAAAGAGTTATTAATCCTCGCCACATAGTTTCTGCTGATACCGTTGTAGCTTGTAAAATCTCCCCCAATAATTATTTTCCCATCGCTTTGTATTGCGGTTGTGCGGACATAGTTATCTGCCCCTGTTCCAATAGTAAATGAGGCATCCAGACTGCCGTTTGTATTCAGTCGTGCTATGTAGTTGCTGGCTGTGCCGTTGTAGCTTGTAAAACCTCCGCCAATAATTATCTTCCCATCGCTTTGTATTGCGGTTGTAAAGACAGTGCCATTTGTCCCTGTTCCAATAGTAAAATTGGCATCCAGGCTGCCGTCTGTATTCAGGCGGGCTATGTAGTTGCTGGCTGTGCCATTGTAGCTTGTAAAAGGTCCCCCAATAATTATTTTCCCATCGCTTTGTATTGCGGTTGTTAGGACAGCAGGGCTATTTGCCCCTGTTCCAATAGTAAAGTTGGCATCCAGGCTGCCGTCTGTATTCAGGCGGGTTATGTGGTTGCTGGCTGTGCCGTTGTAGTGTGTAAACTGACCGCCAATAATTATTTTCCCATCGCTTTGTATCGCGGTTGTATAGACAGTGCCATTTGCCCCTGTTCCAATAGTAAATGAGGCATCCAGGCTGCCGTCTGTATTCAGGCGGGCTATGTGGTTGCTGGCTGTGCTGCCGTTGTAGCTTGTAAAATTTCCGCCAATAATTATCTTACCATCGCTTTGTATCGCGGTTGTATTGACAGGGCCATTTGCCCCTGTTCCAATAGTAAATGTGGCATCCAGGCTGCAGTCTGTATTTAGTCGTGCTATGTAGTTTTTGGCTGTGCCGTTGTAGCTTGTAAAATATCCCCCAATAAGTATCTTCCCATCGCTTTGTATCGCGGTTGTTTGGACATTGCTATTTGCCCCTGTTGCCCCTGTTCCAATAGTAAATGAGGCATCCAGACTACCGTCTGTATTCAGGCGGGCTATGTTGTTACTGGCTGTGCCGTTGTAGCTTGTAAAAGCTCCGCCAATAATTATTTTCCCATCGCTTTGTATCGCGGTTGTATAGACAGTGCCATTTGCCCCTGTTCCAACGTTAATAAATGTGGTATCAAGGGCGCCATCTTGTGCGTAGCTGTTTGTAGATAGCAATAGCGCTATGGCAAAAAGTAATTGTGTAGATAGTTTTTTCATTTTTTGTGTATTATTGAACCATGTATTATAAGACCTTAGAGATATGTTATGAATGAACTCAATGTATTGCATAATTAAAATACCTCTAAAAACTATTTTTTGATGCCGTTGTGGGATGTAAAATATAACAAGCGTTTTTAAAAACCTAATTTTTACTCCTCCCAATTTTTATCATGCGAATAATCAATATTCTTTTATTTGTAAAGAGTAAGCCCAACTGCTTTATTTCAAATAATTTTATAACTTCGCGGCAAATTTGTATGAAAGATGGGAAATCAATATAGTAAAATCAATAATATAACAGGTTGGATTATTTTTCTAATCGCATCATATGTATATATTTCAACAGTTGAACCAACCGGCAGTTTTTGGGATTGCGGCGAATTCATTGCAACCGCTTTTAAATTACAAGTAGGCCATCCTCCCGGAGCTCCTTTGTTTTTAATGCTTGCACGAATTTTCATGTTATTTAGAGGTAATGATTTAACGCATGTTGCAGTAATGGTGAATATATTATCAGCATTATTCAGCGCTTTTTCAATCCTTTTCCTTTTTTGGACCATTACAGCATTAGCTAAAAAAATTGTACTTAGAAACAGCGAATATACGGCTGGAAAATTAATAGCCATAATGGGTAGCGGTATAGTGGGCGCTCTTGCTTATACATTTAGTGATTCTTTTTGGTTCTCTGCCGTGGAAGGGGAGGTATATGCCAGTTCTGCTTTTTTTACAGCGATTGTTTTTTGGGCCATATTAAAATGGGAAAATGTGGCAGATGAAAAACATTCGACCCGCTGGATTATACTGATTGCTTATCTGATGGGACTTTCTATCGGGGTGCATTTACTGAACCTCCTTACAATACCTGCTCTCTCTTTTGTTTATTATTTTAAAAAATACAAGCCATCCAGGCAAGGCATTCTTATAACATTTGTGGTGTCAATTATTATTTTAGGAGCTATACAAGTAGGCGTTATTCCCGGAATTATTCAACTTGCCGCAGCGTTCGACTTGTTTTTTGTTAACACCCTTGGATTACCCTTTAATTCGGGTGTTGCATTTTATGCAATAGCATTAATTGGCGGTACTGTATGGGGGCTTTATTATACTGTTAAAAAGGAAAAACCACTATTAAACACCATTATTCTTTGCTTTGCAGTAATTGTAATAGGCTATTCTTCCTACGCTCAAATTATCATCAGGTCACTCGCTAATACACCTATGGATGAAAATAATCCGGAGAATGTATTTACATTTCTTTCGTATCTGAATCGTGAGCAATATGGTGATCGTCCATTAGTATACGGACAGTATTATACCGCTAAATATATTGAAAATAAAGAGGGCGATATGACCTATGCTAAACTTCCTGGTAAAGATAAATATATCGAAACAGGCAGAAAGCAAATCCCGGTTTATGATCCTGCGGAAAGTACTATTTTTCCGCGTATGTATAGCAATCAGGCCAATCACATTAAAGCGTATCAAAGCTGGGCTGGTGTGAAGGAAGGCAAAAAGCCAACGTTTGCTCAAAATCTAAAGTTTTTCTTTACTTATCAGGTAGGGTTTATGTACCTCAGGTATTTTGCATGGAATTTTGTCGGGCGTCAAAATGATATCCAGGGCGAAGGCAATATTACGGAAGGAAATTGGCTGAGCGGTATTAAATTTATTGACGCGGTTCACTTAGGGCCACAAGACAAGCTTCCAAAAAGCATGACCGATAATAAAGCGATGAATCATTTTTATTTTTTACCACTTATTCTGGGATTAATAGGAATGTTCTTTCATTTTAAACGTGATAATAAAGATGCATGGATTGTGATGTTGTTATTTTTCTTTACAGGATTGGCTGTGGTAATTTATTTGAATGGAACGCCTTATCAGCCCAGAGAAAGAGATTATGCCTATGCCGGCTCTTACTATGCTTTTGCCATTTGGATTGGCTTGGGAGTGTTAGGGTTATTTGAATTTTTTAAAGATAAAATCCGGTCTTCAAAAACAGCTGCTCTTACAGTAACGCTGTTGGGCTTGTCTGTTCCTTACGTTATGGCAAAAGATGGCTGGGATGATCATGATCGCTCTTATAGATATACAGCAAGAGATTTTGCTAATGATTATTTAAACTCTTGTGAAAAAAATGCGATTTTATTCACCAACGGAGATAATGATACCTTCCCTCTTTGGTATGCCCAGGAAGTGGAAGGCATCCGGACAGATGTGCGTGTCGTAAATCTTAGTTTGTTAAATACCGATTGGTATATCGACCAGTTAAAGCGAAAAGCTTACGATTCCGACCCTGTTCCTTTTTCTCTTTCCTCCGACAAATATGTTCAGGGAATTCGGGATTATGTTCCTTTTTATGACAGAGAGTTAAAAGAGGCTGTTAATTTAAAAGAACTGATAGATTTCATAGGAAGCGATGATCCTCAGGCAAAGGTTAAAACACAAGGCGGATCGGAGATGAACTATTTTCCTACCAAAAAATTCAGGATTCCTGTAGATGCTGTTGCGGTACTAGCTAATGGGACAGTGCCAAAAGAATTGGCAAAAGATATAGTACCGGCAATAGAATGGACAGTAGACAAGAATTATCTAATGAAAGCGGATATTATGATACTTGATTTATTAGCCCATAACAACTGGAAACGACCTGTCTATTTTGCCATAACAGTTGGGAATGAAAGCTATATGAATCTTGAAGACTACTTCCAGCTTGAAGGGCTTGCATACAGATTGGTGCCTGTAAAATCAAGATCAGCCGATGGTCAGACAGGAAGGGTTAAGACGGATCTCATGTACAAGAATCTTATGGATAAATTTAAATGGGGCGGAATGGATAATCCTAAGGTATATCTGGATGAAAACAATTTGCGCATGACCATGAATTTTAGAAATAATTTTGCCCGTTTGGCAGAACAATTAATGAATGAAGGTAAACGTGATTCCGCTGTGGCCGCACTTGACAGGTGTTTAAAGGTAATGCCGGATAAGACAGTTCCTTTTAATATATTTTCTTTAAGAATAGCAGAGATGTATTATAGAGCAGGAATGGGACTTAAACACTCAAATTCAATCGCCTCTGATAGCACTTTCATTAATCCTGAAATAGTGAAGGCAAATGGAATTGTGAAAAAATTAGCCGATTTATTTGAAGACAATTTAAATTACTATTTTTCTTTAAAAGGAGATTATAGAAAGTCAGTAGAAAGGGATTTAGAACAAGCAATGGCTGTAATGCAGGAGTTATTGCGTTTGGCTAAACAAGCAAATCAGAAAGACTTGGTGAAAGATATTGAGGCCCGGTTCAAGAGGCTTCAGGGAATTTATACAAAATCTCAGTCGGTTTAATTAAACCAGTTCGGGTTTTTTCAAAAACGCTTTTACGCATTCAGTAAACGCATCAGGATCTTCTACTTGAATCCAATGTCCTACGTTGGGAATAATGTTGATGATCGAAGGCGAAAATAGTCGATGGATGTCAACAAAGTCTTTCTCAAGAATATAATTGGAGTTTTCTCCTTTAAGAAACAGAGCCGGGTTAAGGTATGTTTTATTTTCTATCAAAGCCTCTCCAACATTTTCAATTTCTTTATTGATTGTCTTTAAATTCATTCTCCAGTCTAATTTTTTATCTTCTCTCCAATAAATATTTTTCAATAAGAACTGGCGTGTTGGAACGTCAGTAATTTTATCGGTGAGGAAATTTTCAATGTCATTTCGGGAGGTAAAAGATTCCGGATTTATAGATAATAAAGCATCAAGTATTTCCTGATGATGTATTGGATAATATTTAGGGGCGATATCAACGACGATTAATTTACAAACTTTTTCGGGATGTTCAACAGCAAAGCGCATGGCGGTTTTTCCTCCCATGGAATGACCTATAATAATTGCATTATCAATTTTTTCATCTTCCATAAACTCAAACAAATCGTCACTCATATCTTTATAAGTGAAGCTATCGCTATGAGGAGATTGACCGTGATTTCTCTGATCAAGTAAATAAACAAGATGTTCGGGAGCGAAAGATTTACTGATCGTAAGCCAATTATCAGAAGAGCCAAAGAGTCCGTGCAATATTATAATAGCAGGAACTTCTTCCATATTGGAAGATTCATCGCCAATTTTTCTATAGAACAGTTTCATTCAAAATATAATTTGTTCATTAAGTAATTTAGGCTGTCCCAAAAGTCAGGAGTTCGTCATACTGTCCGCCTGAGGCGGATCAGTATCTGTTATTTTATACCTGAGCACCTACATCATGACCATACTTATACTTTTTAGACAGCCTCTTTAACCAATGCAAAAAAGTTTTTTGATTCGTTATATTTATTGAGTCTTCTTATTTTAATTGTCTTAAATATAGTTGAATAGTATTCTCCAGCCCATAATATAGGGCATCACAAATAAGTGCATGACCAATTGAAACTTCAAGCAAGTTAGGTATATTATTAAAAAAATACTTCAAATTGTTAAGATTTAAATCATGACCGGCATTAATTCCAAGTCCGTTTTTACTCGCACAATGTGCGGCTTCTATATAAGGCGCAATCGCTTTTTTTTTATCTGACGAAAAGTTTTTTGCAAAATCTTCAGTATACAATTCTACTCTGTCTGTTCCTGTTTTAGCAGCATTTTCAATAAAATGAATAGGCGTATCAACAAAGATGGAGGTACGTATTCCCTTTTTTTTTAATTCGCCAACAACTTCTTTTAAAAACCCCAAGTGTTTAAAAGTGTCCCATCCGGTATTTGATGTAATCGCTTCAGGAGGATCAGGAACTAATGTAACCTGGTGAGGCTTTGTCTTAATAACCAGATCCATAAACGAAGAAGAAGGATAACCTTCTACATTCAACTCTGTTTTAACAAGTGTTCTCAAATTAAAAACATCGGCATATTTTATATGGCGCTCATCAGGTCTGGGGTGTACAGTTATTCCTTCTGCACCAAAACGTTCGCAATCCGATGCGACTTGTAAAATGTCGGGCATATTTCCTCCGCGGGAATTCCGTAAAGTTGCAATTTTGTTAATATTAACGCTTAATGCGGTCATTAGCTCCTGCCTTTGTTCTTTAAACAAAATTTAGTAATTTTGTTTAAGATATTTCGATATAAAATTATCAAATAATAGGTTCAATACTAAATAAAAAAATATTTTTTAAAAATATAAAATGTTAGCGAAACAATTCCTGAAAGATGTAATTCCACCGCTTAAGATCTCTGACACGGGATTGAAGGCATTAGGCTGGATGGAAGAGTTTCGATTATCGCAATTGCCTATTATTAATAATCACGAATATATCGGACTTATTTCTGAAGAAGATATATTGAATCTCAATGATACAAGCCAACCGATAAGTAATTATAAATTGGCATTAATCAGCCCCTTTGTATTCGAATATCAGCATATTTATGATGTAATAAAATTAATTGGTGATTTTAAAATTGGAATAGTTCCGGTACTGAATGAACAAAATGAATATTTGGGTGTTATTACGGCGACGGAAATAATGGAAAACTTTTCCAATATTGGCGCCATTCAGAATCCCGGTGGCATCATTACATTGGAATTAAATATTCATGATTATTCCATGACTGAAATATCAAACATAATAGAATCGAATAACGCTTCTATTCTAAGCTTATACATTACTTCCCCGGCAGATTCAGTAAAATTAGAGTTAACTATAAAAATAAATAAGACGGACTTAACGAGAATTTTAGCCACATTTAACAGGTATAACTATAATGTAAATGCGTCCTTTCATCAAAGTGAATTTTCGGACGATATGAAAAATAGATTCGACTCATTTATGAATTATTTAAATATTTAATTAATTGAGTTCGCATGTCTTTGGTTTTTCCTCACTAAAACAAATTCAGTTATCAACGCAGTTAGAATTAGCTTCATTGAAGTTATTCTTTATCCTTTTCCTTTTTTCTTCCATTAACGGATACTCTCAAGGCATTACTCAATCCTTGCACAATAGGAAACATCCTTCTGATTCAAGTAAATTTCCAGAGGCAGAGGTGTATGTTATTGAACATATTATTATAGAAGGAAATAAAGTTACAAAGCCGGCTATAATATTAAGAGAGTTGTCTTTTAAAGAAGGAGATACATTAGTTGTAGACTCGACAGAATTTAAAGACATTCTTCTTAAATGTAAAAACAACGTAATAAATACGAGCCTTTTTACTGTCGTCTTTTTAACATATAAAAAAAATCCGAATAATGGAGTTGAAATAAATATTAAAGTAGAAGAAAGATTGTATACCTGGCCCACACCTGTTTTTGAAAATGCCGACAGGAACTTTAATGTATGGTGGCAATCTAAAAATTTTTCACGCCTTAATTATGGACTTTATGTTACAAGATACAACTTCAGGGGACGTAATGAAACCGTGAGCCTGAACCTGCAAACGGGATATACAAAAAATTTTACTTTATCATACAGCGTTCCATATATCAGCAAACAAAAAAATCTTGGAATGGGCTTCAGTATAAAATTTTCGGAAAACAACGAGTTTCCATTTGAGACGGAGTCGAACAAGCTTGTATTTTATAAAAACAATGTAGATGTTATTAGAAAAATTTTTCAAACGGGTATAAAGTTTTCTTACAGGGACGGAATTTACTATACACACAGATCAAGTTTAAATTATAATACCGTATGGATTTCAGATACAATTTTTAAACTTAATCCCAATTATCTTAACAATGGAACTAACAAGCAGACGTATATAGCAATGGATTATCAGTTTGACATGGATTATAGAAATGTAAAAGCGTATCCTCTGAAAGGATATTATTTTGGGTTTGTTGTAGGCACTTATCAAACGGGCATTAAAACAAATTTTAATACGTCCTACCTGGTTAGCGCATTTAATAAATACAACCAGCTTTTTGAGAGAATATACTTTGGTGCGAGCATTAAAGGAAAGCTTTCATCACCGGGCGCTCAGGCGTATTTTAACCAGCGTGCTTTGGGTTACGGGAACGATTTGGTAAGAGGGTACGCCTATTATGTGGTGGATGGGCAAAACTACGGATTGTTAAAAACGAATTTAAAATACGAGCTTGTAAAACCTCGCATAATAAAAGCTAATTTTATTCCATTTGACAAATTTAAAACAATTCCATTTGCGATTTATTTTAATATTTTTGGTGATGCTGGTTATGTAAATGACAAATACACCTTTCAAAATAATAATCTTGCTAATACTTTGTTATATGGTTCGGGTATTGGGATAGATTATGTTACGTATTACGATATGGTTCTTAGAATAGAATATTCTATAAATAAATTTGGAGAAACTGGATTTTTTCTGAATTTTAACGCTACATTGTAATATTCAGGACTGGATTTACATCAATAATTTAAGATGAGGATAGCAGTATATGGTAGGGCATTAAATAGAAGTCTGGCGCCTTTTATAAATCAACTTTTTCTCAATCTTATGGAAAGAGGAGCAGAATTAATTGTGCACGAGACACTAATTAAATCTGTTTATCCAAAAAATAAATCAAACACTAAGATTACAACATTTACCAAACATGCTGATATAAAGAACCATGTTGATTTTTTGTTTAGCCTTGGAGGAGATGGAACTTTACTGGATACAATTTCTTTAGTCAGAGATTCAGGTATTCCGGTGGTGGGCATTAACACAGGAAGACTAGGTTTTCTCGCAAGCATAGCAAAAGAAGAAACCAAAGGCGCTATAGATAATTTATTTAAGGGAAATTATTCTCTTGACAAAAGGACGCTTATCAGTTTGGAGAGCAACCCCTCTTTATTTGGAGAAGTAAACTATGGATTAAATGAGTTTACATTGATCAAAAAAGATTCTTCATCTATGGTTACTATTCATGCCCATTTAAATGGCGACTACCTTAATTCCTATTGGGCCGATGGATTAATAATTTCTACACCCACCGGATCAACAGGATATTCTTTAAGTTGTGGCGGACCTATTATTGTTCCTCAATCCGAAAATTTTGTAATTACACCCATTGCCCCTCATAATCTAAATGTTAGACCAATTGTTGTTCCCGATAAAAGTATTATTACGCTTGAAATGGAAAGTAGAGGGCAGCAATTCAGAGCGTCTTTGGATTCCAGATCTTTAAGTATGGATGCTTCTTTAAAATTAGTACTAAAAAAAGAAAAATTTGAAATTAATCTTTTAAGATTAAATAATGAGAATTTTTTGAACACGTTAAGGAATAAATTAATGTGGGGCCTTGATAAAAGGAATTAGAATCCTTTTTAGGTCATTACATTTTACTTTATATATTAAGTAAAAAACCTATATTTGCCTTTCATCTTTTTAATATTAATGAGAAAAGCGTTACTAGTAATAATTATTTTTCTGCCTCTATTTGCTTCTGCCCAAAGGTGGAAATCCATTAGGTATGAGGCTTGTTATGGTTTGGGAGCAAGCAACTTTTTAGGAGATTTAGGTGGGGCAAATCAGGTTGGAACGCATTATTTTAAAGATTTAAATTGGAATGAAACAGGTTACGTGGCAAGCATAGCCTTGCGATATAAGCTTACAGAATTCTTGTCTCTTAAAGGCAATCTTTTTTTGGCAAATGTAAGCGGAGATGATAAAAATTCTAAGGAGCCTTTTCGAAAAAATCGCAACCTTAATTTTTATTCAAATATAGTTGAACTTTCTACTCAATTTGAGGGATCTTGGATGAAAGAGAAATTAGGGCATCGTTATAAATTAAGAGGCATTAAAGGATCAAAAGCATTCGATGTGTACATCTATTTTTTTGCAGGAGTAGGCGTGTTTTATTTCAATCCACAAGGTGAATTAAACGGCAAATATTATGACCTTCAACCTTTAGGCACTGAAGGGCAGGGGGCTTATCCTACAAGGACAAAATATTCGCGGATTCAAATGTGCATACCGTTGGGTGTGGGGATTAAACGAACTTTTGGCAGTCGCTGGGGGTTAAATCTTGAATATGGTATTCGAAAAACATTTACAGATTATATTGATGATGTTAGTACAACATATGTAGATAGTCAAGTTCTTCTTAGTAAGAATGGAGCACTATCAGCTGCTCTGGCAAACAAAAGCCCGACAAAAGATGATCCGACTTCTGCTAAATATGGCAGTACTGTTGCAGGTCAGCAAAGAGGAGATAGCCGATATACCGATTCTTATATGTTCGCAGTTTTATCTCTTACTTATAAAATAAAGAATGGCAGGGGTAATCTTCCAAAATTTTAAGAATAATAAAAGTCAGCGTTTTTCGTTTGGGTTTCATTGTTGATATAAAAAAAACAGCATGAGAATCTTCTATTTAACCAGCCTTCTTTATTTTTCTATTTCAAGTATTTCTGCTCAAAAATCAGAAGTTGGTCTTATGCTTGGCGGTGCAGTTTATTCCGGAGATTTAAGTCCTCAACTTATTAATATTAAATTTATTAAACCTGGTGCAGGTGTTTTTTATCGTTACAATTTTGATCCTCATTGGGCTTTCAAAGGAAACCTTTTTTACGGGTCTATCACTGCCAACGATGCAGAATCTCCTGATTTATTTCAGAAAAACAGGAATCTAAGTTTTGAGTCCTCTATATTTGAATTTTCAACTCAAGTTGAATTTAACTTTTTTGAATATGAAATAGGGGATCAAAAACGTCCTTTTTCACCGTATATATTTACAGGTATTTCGGTGTTTGATTTTAATCCTAAAACACAATATAATGGTCGCTGGGTTGAATTACAACCTCTGGGTACAGAAGGCCAAAATTTAGCCAAGGCAACGAAGAAAGCATATTCTTTAGTTCAACTATCTGTTCCATTAGGGGTAGGGATCAAGTGGAACATAGCTCAGAAGTTGTGTCTTGGATTTGAGATAGGTGCAAGAAAAACTTCTACAGATTATCTTGATGATGTTAGTGGAGAATATGCCGATAAGAAATTACTGCAATCTGAGAATGGTAAAATATCGGCAGATTTATCTGATCGGTCTCTCAATAAAACATTAGAAAAGGGCCGTCAAAGAGGAAATTCATCTGCTACCGACTGGTATACATTCGGAGGAATAACCTTATCCATGAGGGTTGGCAAGACAACAAAAGTTTCTTGCAATCCCTTTACAGGAAAATAAAATGTAAAAAAAGGTTAAAACTTTGGGCTTATAATAATGCTTTTTATAACTTGCGCCTCCTTATTATAAGAGATGGTTCATGACTTTTAAAGATAAAATTAATCTAGAAAAACTACCAGAGCATATAGCCGTCATTATGGATGGGAACGGTCGTTGGGCAAGACAGAAAGGAAAACTACGCATTTTTGGGCATCAAAATGGAGTTGCTGCTGTGCGAGATACTGTTGAGGCTGCTGCGGAGTTGGGAATCAAATTTCTTACGGTTTACGCATTTTCAACTGAGAATTGGAATCGTCCTCAATTTGAAGTTAATGCCTTAATGGAATTACTGGTAAGTAGTATTAATAAGGAAAAAAAGACCTTACAGAATAATGACATTCGATTGATGGCAATTGGTGACATAGACAGCCTTCCAAAGAAATGCATTAAAGAACTTTCAGAAGCAATAGAACTTACCAGAGAGAATAAACGAATGACACTTGTATTGGCATTAAGCTATAGTTCCAGATGGGAAATTGTAAATGCAGTAAAAAATATTATAAAAGATATAGAATTAGATAAAATTTCTTCGGATAAAATCAATGAAAGTCTCTTTAGTTCTTATTTGTGTACGAATGGTATTCCGGATGCCGAGCTGCTAATTCGAACAAGTGGCGAACATCGCATTAGTAATTTTTTACTATGGCAAATTGCCTATGCTGAACTTTACTTCACAAACAAACTATGGCCTGACTTCCGAAGAGAAGATCTTTACGAGGCTATTTTGAGTTATCAGCAAAGAGAACGACGGTTCGGTATGACTAGCGAACAACTTATCAGTTGATTATGAAATTTGTGAGCATGGTTCACAAAAAAGGTGGAAATAATTAGAAAGTTCTTCCGAATTAATGAAGGTTAGCACGAATATTTAAAACAAATTACTTTACGAATGAAACACTCCTGATCGTGCCGTTCAGAAAAGGATATGAATCCGCCTCAGGCGGAGAGTGTTCCACGAGACCAGTTTAAAACAAATTATTTACGAATGAATAAATGTTTTTTTATTTTTTTACTGTTTATATTATTTTGGTTTGATTTAAAAGCACAAATTTCTGTGGATGGAGGAGATTTAAATTCTATAGAATTTACGAATCCAAAAACATATACGATTGCTGGGATAACCTTATCTGGAGCCAAATTTCTTGATGCGGAAGCTTTAATTAGTCTATCAGGCCTTACAGTAGGGGACCAAATTCAGATACCAGGAGAAAAAATAACAAAAGCCATTGACAATTTATGGAAGCAAGCACTTTTTTCCGATATAAAAATCAATGCAACCAAAATCGAAGGAAATCGGATCTTTCTGGAGATACTAGTGCAGGAACGACCTCGATTATCCAAATTTATTTTTAAAGGAATAAAAAAGGGAGATACAGAAAAGATTCGTGAAAAAATTAAACTTACAAGGGGGCAGATTATAACAGAAAATCTAATTAAAAATACCGAGGCCACTATCAAAAAATATTTTATTGAGAAAGGTTTTTTTAATGTTCAAACCAAATCCAAAACAGAGAAAGATTCAACTATGACGAATGGCGAAACTCTGATTGTAACAATAGATAAGAAGGAAAGAGTAAAAATTCACCAGATACTATTTCATGGAAACAGCGCCCTTAATAGTAAGCAGTTAACAAGACTGATGAAAGACACAAAGGAAAAACATATTTATCATATATTTTCAGCTTCTAAATTTTTGAAGGAGAACTTCGAAAAGGACAAACAAAAAATCATTGAGAAATACAATTCCTTAGGATATCGGGATGCAAAGATTGTAAAAGACACCGTCTATAAATTTGATGAACAGACTATTAATCTTGAAGTTACGATTTACGAAGGTAAAAAGTATTTTTTTCGAACTATTACGTGGATAGGAAATTCTAAACACACAACAGCGGAATTGGCTTCAATTTTGTCGATTAAAAAGGGAGATGTTTTCGATCAATCGGTACTGGAGTCGCACTTATTTATGAACCCTGATAGTCGGGATGTTACTTCTTTATATATGGATGATGGCTATTTATTTTTTCAGGTAACTCCTGTTGAAGTATTGGTAGAAAATGATTCCATAGATCTTGAAATCAGGATATACGAAGGAAAACAAGCTATCATAAATAAAGTAACCGTTGTCGGGAATACCAAAACAAATGACAAAGTTATTATGCGCGAAGTTCGCACAAAACCGGGTCAATTATTTAGTCGCTCCGATATTATCCGTTCACAGCGTGAATTAGCACAGCTTGGGTATTTTGATCAGGAAAAATTAGGTGTTAATCCCAAACCTAATCCTGCAGAAGGAACAGTTGATATTGAATATACGGTAGAAGAAAAAGCTTCAGATCAAATAGAATTATCAGGAGGGTATGGCGCAGGACGATTGGTAGGAACACTTGGGGTTTCTTTTAATAATTTTTCTGCCAGTAATGTTTTTAAGAAAGGAGCATGGAGACCTTTGCCTTCCGGAGATGGCCAGCGTTTAAGTCTGAGGGCACAAAGCAACGGACTAGCTTATCAATCATATAACGCATCTTTCACTGAGCCATGGCTTGGAGGGAAAAAACCAAACTCTTTTAGCGTAACAATTTTTCATTCTGTTCAATCAAATGGATTAACCTCTACTGATCCTTTACTCCAATCAATCAAAATTTCAGGTCTCTCTGTCGGATTGGGAAAAAGGTTAGTTTTCCCGGATGATTATTTTACGTCCTATCAAGAGCTTAGTTTTCAACATTATGATTTGAATCATTATAGTTCTACTTTCTTATTTAGCAATGGTTATGCAAATAATTTTAGTATTAAAGAAACCATTTCAAGAAATTCGATTGATGCTCCGATATATCCAAGATCTGGTTCACAAATCTCTTTGACATTGCAATTGACACCTCCGTATTCATTACTTCAAAACAAGGACTATTCTAAAGTAACAGATCAGCAGGAGAAATATAAGTTTATAGAATATCATAAATGGAGGTTTAATGCATCCTGGTTTACGAAAATATTAGGTAATCTGGTATTAAACACAAAGACGCAATTTGGCTTTTTGGGATATTATAATTCAAATTTAGAATCACCTTTTGAACGATTTTATTTAGGAGGAAGTGGATTATCCGGATATCAGCTGGATGGAAGAGAGCTGATTGCATTAAGAGGATATAACGATAATTCTTTGACCCCAAAAGGCTCGTCCGGTGGTTATATAGGTGGCACAGTGTTTGATAAATTTACGTTCGAACTAAGATATCCGGTATCATTAAATCCGCAGGCAACTATATTTTTATTGACTTTTGCAGAAGCTGGAAACTCCTGGTTAAAATTTAACGAATTTAATCCGTTTGGAGTAAGACGTTCTGCTGGCGCGGGTGTAAGGGTTTTTCTTCCAATGTTTGGCCTTTTAGGACTAGACTGGGGATATGGATTTGATGAGATACCTGGTAATCCGGGGGTTAATAAAGGACAGTTTCACTTCTCAATCGGACAGCAGTTTTAATAAAAAATTGTAATATTGCAGAAAATTAAAATGAAATAAACAACAAATTATATAACATATGAAATATTTTATAATCATATTAGCTGGGGCGTTTCTACTATTTTTAAGTACATCAACTAAAGCACAAAAGTTTGCCTATATTAATTCAGAATATGTATTAAGCAATATTCCTGATTACAAAGCTGCTCAAACACAGATTGATCAATTATCTGTGCAATGGCAACGGGAAGTTGAAGCTAGGTATGCAGAAATAGAAAAGTTATATAAATCCTTTCAGGCAGAGCAGATTTTGCTTTCTGAAGACATGAAGAAAAAACGTGAGGATGAGATTGTGACTAAGGAAAAAGATGTAAAGGATTATCAGAAACAAAAGTTTGGCTTTGAAGGGGAGCTATTTAAAAAACGGCAGGAACTTGTTAAACCTATACAAGACAAGATTTATGGAGCAGTAAAAAAATATTCAGAAGACAATAAATATTCTGTTATATTTGATAAATCCAGCGATTTAACAATGCTTTATTCAAGTGCTAATCTGGATAAAAGTGATGATATTCTTAAAGCTTTAGGATTTGCTTCACCTGATTCAAAAACCAAAAAAACCAAAAAATAAATTTCACTAAATAAATATAAAACGATGAACAAATTATCAAAATTAGCTTTAGTCCTTTTTTCAGTTGGAATTCTTAACTCTTCTGCTTCTGCACAAGCGCTTAAATTAGGACACATTAATTCACAAGAATTGTTGGCTTCTATGCCTGGAACAAAAGCTGCCGACCAGAAATTGCAGGATTTTAATAAGACTTTAGAAGGTCAATTAAAGTTAATGTCGACTGAATATCAAGGAAAAGTAGAACAATTTAAAAGTCAGGAAACAAGCATGGCAGATGCTATAAAGCAAAGTAAAGTAAAAGAAATTCAAGACCTTGAAGGTAGAATTCAGGAGTTTCAGCAAAGTGCGCAGGAGTCTGTTCAGAAAAAAAAGGAAGAATTTTATTCTCCTGTTTTAAAACAGGCCGAAGAGGCTATAAAAACGGTGGCTAAAGAAAACGGATATTCTTATATATTTGACACAAGTGCAGGTGCGGTACTTTATTTTCATGATTCGGACGATATCGCTTCTTTGGTTAAGAAAAAATTAGGCTTATCTGCAACGACAACGCCTGCTCCAGTTCCAACCAAATAAATGGTAATGAACAAAGCAAACTATCCAATCGGTATTTTTGATTCTGGTATTGGAGGGCTAACTGTTGCAAATGCCATCAAGAATGTTTTGCCAAATGAATCGTTAATTTACTTTGGGGATACGGCCCATTTGCCCTACGGTGAGAAGTCGCCTGAAGCAATAAAAAATTATTCTATTAAAATCACTGATTTTCTTTTAGAGCAACATTGTAAGGTAATTGTTATCGCTTGCAATACAGCCTCTTCAATTGCCTATGAAACGGTTAAGGAGCATGTAGGTAGCCGCGCTATTGTTATAGATGTTATAAATCCGGTAGTTAATAAAGTTGCTTCTATATTTAATGATTTAAAAATAGGTGTTATTGCAACAAAAGGAACAATCCGTTCAGATGTTTATTCAAAAAAAATTAAAGAGAAAAATTCATCCTTAGAAGTAGCTTCTCTGGCAACCCCATTATTAACACCTATGATTGAAGAGGGATTTTTTAATAATAAAATAAGTCGCACAATTATTAATTCTTACTTATCTCATCCCAAAATAAAAAAGATAGATGTGCTGATTCTGGCTTGTACACATTATCCTCTTATTCGGTTAGAGATAGAAGAGTTTTACAAGAACAAAGTGAACATTATTGATTCTGCAGAAATTGTGGCAGGTTTTGTTCGAAATAAATTGGAAGAAACACATCTTTTTAATCTGAAGAAAAAACATAAACATCGATTTTATATTTCCGATTTTACTACTTCATTTGAACAAAGTACCAAACTGTTTTTTAAAGGAAAGATTCTTATTGAACATTATCCTTTGTGGAAATAATTTGGGATAATAGTTTGCCGCCTTCATGAATTGGCCTTTCTAATTTTTATTCAAGATGAGTCTCCTGGTCATGCTTTCCTTTTCTGATATAAAATTAATCAGGTAAATCCCTTCTGGATAATTATCAATATTTATTTGCAACTTATTTGTATCTGAATTTATTTTATCCGACTTAAATATAGGTTGTCCAAGTATATTATAAACAGATACCTCAAATGTTTCTTTAAGGTTTGAATGAAGTTCGATTATCAGATAATTATTAGATACATATGCCTTGAATTTGCTAACAGCATTTTCTTTAATATCCGAAGGAGAAGATCCCAATACAGTAATTGTATGGGCAGCAGAGTCTGTGCAGTACCCATTGGAGGCTTTCAATTTAACAGTATAAATTCCTGAAAATTGATATGTATGAATAGGATTAGAGGAGACAGAACTTGTTGTATCTCCAAAATCCCATAAATAATTAGTGGCGGTAATAGTATTCGTAGAAAATTTAATAATTGCAGATGATGATAAAGTGACTGTATCCCTATCGGTTTTTATGTTTGCAAAAATAGCGCTGTCAGAATTATTGATTGAATAATGGGCTTCTTGCTTACATCCTGAAGAATCAGAAAAGGTAACAGAATAAACTCCGGGACTTAAATTGTTTTGATTTTGATTTTTAGAGCCATTGGACCATAAAAATGAATATTGATTGATTCCTCCCGAAGGAATAATATTAATAGAACCATTGTTTGCTCCTTTGCATGATACATTTGTTCCGGAGACAGAATAGGTAAGTGGAGCAAGCTTATTGATTGTCACATTATCTTTTTTAAAGTTGCAAAAGTTGCTATTTTTTTTAGAAGAAATTAGAGAATAAGTTCCGGGCATTAAGTCCTTAATAGTATCATTATTTAAAATATTATCCACGCTTCGTATGGTATTACCGATACTGTCATTTAATGAGTAACTATAGTATCCTGTTCCAAGTGGTTTAAGAATTATAACTCCTTTCTTACACACTACGTCTGTTTTAATTACATTAAAAACAGGAGGGGAGATATGTAGAACAAATCTTTGCAAAGGTTTACTATTTGCGGTAGAAGCGGGTAAGCTAAATGAATAAGAGGCGGTACTTTTTAAATCAACAGTGTTTCCTGTTTGAAGATCCTCAAGCAATAAACATGTATTTAATGGGAGTTCCGCTATTCCTGATATAGTGAGCTTGTAGGTTCCTGCTATTCCTGCTTTTACTTGTAGTGGAATTGTAATATCATCAGATAGCTCAGAGAGCGTATTGATGCAAAGAGCAGCAGAATCGTTACTGACAGTTGCGAGGTAAGGAACCTGGTCATTGATACTCGCCACTTTATAAGCATCATAATTGGCATCTTTATTTGGAGTAGCTCCATTTATAAATCGTATTACTGATTCATCGGAAAAGACAGTAGAGGTGCCTGTAAGTTTTATTTTTATGGCAGGTGGCGGTATACTTTCAGTTTTCCAGAAACTTTGGTTATTTGCGACTTTCACATTTTCGGTCATCTCCAGAGCTGGACTAGTACCATTTGTTCTAACCATAAACCCTTGCGAAGAAGGAATATAACTTGTCCCTCCATTTACACCAGGCCCTCCTTTAGGGTAACTGGCATATTGTTGTTTAGCATTGTCCCAGGTATAATAAGTATTTCCCAGTATATTGGTCCTCGTCCAACCGACAGCATCCCAATCAATTGTAGAAGGATAGGGGTTACCAACAAGAGACCAGCCTTGATCGGCATCTCCATTATTTCTATAGGATACAGGTAATGACTTATTACCTCTTACTAAAGTTCCCTGAATATTTAAGGTTGATGATGGAAGGAGGTTTGCAGCATACTGGTAGAAGGCAAAACCTTTTCCAGATGATAAAGAATCACTCATAGCTGTAGGTGCTTTCCATCCATTTGCGAAAGGTCCAGCTATCGATTCATTATAGCCGTATATATTGCACCACCATGCGGCATGTCCTGTACCAGGGATACCATCTACAGGAACCCCTGAGATATTGTTTAGCGTGGCAGCACTTACAGGAGCACTAATATATCTGTAACCTGCGAGGCCTGATATATATCTTTGTGTAGTAATATTTCCCGAAATGCTTCCGGTTCCGGCTGCGTCAATTCTTGCAGTTCCACTAGCATTGGACACTAAAGTAAGTGTCTGACCAGTTGTTGTAAATACGCCTGACGTTAATATAAGTGTTCCGGTTATATTTTGTGCTCCAGAACTTAATGTTAATCCTGAAGCATTATTAATTGTTAAGTTATTATAAGTACATGCTCCGCTGGTTGTTTGAGCACTTCCACCATTAAATACAATTGTTGTGTTATTTGTTGTGTTATTTGTTGAAGCAGTACCGTTTACAGCCAAATTTCCGGTGATATTTGTTGTGCCGACAGCAAAAGTCTTAACCCCTGAATTACTTAAAATTAAATTTTTGTAATTTAATAGATCAATATTTTGTGCACCAGCTCCGGAATAATCCAGCGTGATATTTGTGAGGGTTTTTGTTGCGATAGTATATTGAGAATTGAAATCAGGAGTTGCTGCTATGCGTGTTACCTGAGCCGTTCCACTTCCCGTTAAAGCACCCGAACCGCTGATTATGACAGTTGTAGCCGGGGATAAGATTGCATTTGCGTTTATGTTAAGTATACCTGCAATACTAAAATCGGTATTGGCAGAAATGGCAGCAGCAGTATTTGAAATAGTTAAATTGTTAAAGGCGGATGCTGTTGCTCCTCCAATGGATTGAGCTGCTGTTCCACTGAGTGTAACGGTACTTCCGGCAGCAGTGAAAGTGCCATCATTCGAAAAGTTGCCCTTAATATCATGAGTAAAAGCACCAGTTGTAAATGTGCACCCTGCTCCAATTGTAAAATCTATCGCAGTATTTATTATAGCGGCTGCTGTGGCAGAAGGAGTTCCAGACATGGAGATACTACCTGCAATGGTTAGTGTTGAACCCGGCATTGTCTTTATACCACTATTACTTAAAGAAAGATTAAAGTAAGAAGTATTAAGTACTGTTTGGGCTGCTCCATTATAATCTATGGTTGTGCTGTTAGTCGTAGCGTCTGCTGAAGCGCTACCTCCAACGGTGAAACTACCTGAAATTCCTGTAGTTCCAGGTGCAAAAGTTTTAATGCCTGAATTACTTAATGAAAGACTCGTGTAGTTGATGTTCGCAATTGTTTGTGCTGCTCCATTATAATTAATAGTGGTGATATTTGATGTTGCATCTGCTGTAGCAGTAGTATTTATTGTTAAGACACCCGAAATGTTTGTTGTGCCTGCTAAAAAAGTTTTAATTCCTGAAGTTGATAATGTTAAGTTAGCATAACCGGTTGGCTCAATATCCTGTCCACCAGCAAAATCGTATTCAACAGTATTGGTATTCGTAGCAAAGTCTAACGTAGATATTGAAGGTGATGAAGGATTACTCAATTTTAAGATGGCATTTGTTCCTTGAGCAAAGCTTCCATTACCTGATAATAATCCAACGATTTTCACAACACCGGTACAGTTATTTATTACATTAGCTCCATTGATATCCAAATCACCCGCAATATCGATATTCCCAGCCCCAGAAAAATTTGAGATGGTAGAAACTCCTAAATAACCTGACTGGAAGGCGTTTTCAGTAGTATTGTTTTGTATAATGCCTCCATTAAATATCATGTTTCCCGAGGTCAAAACCGAACTTGAAGTAAATGTCCCGGCAACTCCATTTGTGAAGGCACCGCTAAATATGCTAATTCCGGTATTGTCGCTATCTATAAAAGGGCCATTATTGGTAGTGGTTCCAGTAACAGTAAAACCACCTGATGAGCTTGTTGTCAAACCACCAGAGCCTATTGTAAGGTTGCCTCCTATCGATGTGTTTCCTGCAGCGTTAGTAACTAAAGCTCCATCTGCTATAGTTAAGTCGCCTGACGTAATCAAGTCTCCTGCAAAATTCATTGCGGCTGTTGGTGTAATTGTTTGTCCGGCACCTATTGTAGCGGCACCTCCGTTAAATGAACCGGATGAATTTGTAAAACCTCCGGTAAATATCATATTGGCCGCAGTCGTCACAGCAGTTGAAGTCCAGGTACCTCCTGTTTTTGTTACTAAGCCGGTAAAGGTAGTTGCTGCGGTATTGTCGTTGTCTGTAAAATTTTCTCCAATGGAAGATGTCCCCGCAATATCAAATGTGGCGGTACTATTTATTGTTAAAGGGCCTGACGTTATGAGATTATCTGGAATTGAAACCGGTGCAGTACCAGAAAATGTAACTCCGCCAGCCCCGGCAATGATTAAAGGACTCGCTCCTGTAAATGTTACTCCTCCTGTAAAGTTAATAGCAGTAGTTGCCGTAATATCTGTTGTGGCAGTAGTAGAAATGGTCGCAGTAGGAACATTAAATGTACCGGCAGTAAATGTAATACCTCCATTAAAGATCGCATTTGCTGTTGATAAAGAAGACAAGTCAAGATTGCCTGATCCTTGAACAGTAACCATATTATTAAAGGTAGTTGCTGCTGTATTGTCATTATCAATCAAAGAACCACTGCCCGATATCAAAGTTGTTCCTGTTATAGTGAGGTTACCGGTTGTGTTTGTCGTAAGTAAGCCTGTCAGGGTTAAATTACCTGGAATCGTATAATTAATACCATTTCCTGCAAAAGTTAGCCCTCCCGCTCCGGCAATTGTAATATCGCCAACTCCGTTAACTGTTATGCCGTTAACTGTGACGGCGGCAGTAGATGTTAGTGTTTGAGCAGTTGCAAAAGAAATCGCACCAACATTAAATGTTCCGGATGAGTTTGTTAGGCCGCTATTAAATACCATATTCGAAGGTGTTGTTACTGCAGTGGAAGTCCATGTTCCTCCATTGTTTGTTACTAAACCGATTAATATTGTTGTTCCCGTATTGCTTGCATCCGTAAAGTTACCTGTTAAGGAAGTTGTACCGACAACAGTAAAATTTCCAGTACCAATTGATAAGGTACCGGCAGCTATATTTAAGTTGCCATTTACAGTTACGTTAACAGCTACTTGAATAGTTTTAGTGCCTGCGCCACTAATGGTTAAATTCGGATACGATATTGGAGTTGTGGGTAAATTGTAATTATTTGTAGTATTGTACTCGACCGTTCCATCTGTTGAACTGTTGAAGTTGTTTGTTGAAACGGTTGGAAAGACAGCAGTACCGGCAGCAAGTCCGGCTAATTTGATGGTTCCGTTTCCTCCCATACCGGTGTTTTTAAATGTACTAATTGTTAAGCCGGTTTGTGTACCCATATCAAATACACTGGCATTGTCAATTTGAAGAGAGGTAATAGATAAAGCAGTGGAAGTTGTTTTCGTAATAGTATTTCCTCCTCCTATAACAACAAGTGAACCTGCTACAGGCAAGCATCCGCAAGATGCTCCATTGATAGCAATAGTACTCCAATTGCCGATAGTTTCCCAGTTGGTATTAACGCCACCTGCCCGGCTATAAAATATAGAAGCAAATGCCGCTGTTAAACCCGCAGTATAATTGCCCGACAGTCTCGAAAGATTTGTATAATTAAAAGTGATAACTCTTGAAGATACTACACCGGAAGCATCCCATGCGGTACTGTTGAAGTAACCCCCTGAATAGTTTGATTCATTTGCCACATTTGCATCTGCCGTAACATAGGTATAATTCATTGTGGCATTGATGGCGCTTAAATTAAAAGAAGTTAAAGCCCAATACCTGTTTAAGGAAACAGTATTATCAAGCTGGTTAGGCTCTTTCCCAACAATAGATTGTAAATACACATATCTGGAACCGGCACCCCCGGCAAAAGTGGCAGCCGTTATATTTATAGTAGCCGGAGTATAATCCGTACTTGTTCCTACCGGGAAAAGAAAACTTCCGATCGCATCATAATATTTATAAACAACACCTGTACTATTGCATTGAATCATATTGGAGCCACTTGGTGTTCCACTAACAGCGGTAGCTGAGGCTCCGAAAGAAAAGTTATTGGCACCTAAAACAACAAGCCCACTATTTAAAGTAAGTGTAGCATTTACGATCGTAGCAGCATTTGGTGTTTTGCTTCCACCTCCTGATACAGTTAAGCTGGAATAAGTTGTGCCCTTCACAGCCTGTACTCCCGCAAAGTTGTATTCAACTGTGTTTACATTTGTAGAGAAGTCTGTAAAAGTTATAGATGGAACAAGGGCATTACCTAATTCCAAAATGCCGTTTGTGCCTTGGGTCAATTT
>OLLH01000252.1_pt1 | contig 23237 bp, 19 predicted proteins | sample 1604451 | NCBI WGS metagenome assembly OLLH01 (sample SAMEA104055714, study PRJEB20765) | soil metagenome | isolation source: soil
AGCCTGTTTAAATTTTTATCAATTATTTTCATACGTCCTACTTAAAGTCTTTGATATTCGATCAGGCTGTCTTTCGATGTCACACTGAGCATTCAGCTTCAACGCAGAATGCTCAGCATGATAATCCACCAGTTTCATCTTTTTATAACAAAAACCAAATATAATTTTAAACACGCTCTAAGATAGGTGTGTCTAATCTAAAAATTAGTAGGTTGTTAAAAAAAAGATGAAGAAATGAGCAGATCAACAGATGAAATAGCCATCCGCCTCAGGCAGATTCGGAATCACCAACCGATAATAAATATTTAGTACACTTTGACTAAAAAGAAAAATTATATACAGATGAAAAGAGTTAAAATAAAAACAGAACAGAAAAAAATGCTTAATAAAAAAAATAGCAAAAAAAAATCAAAGGTAATAATTGGAAAGGGACACAAAAGCTATTTTTGGAACTAACCTAATTTATACAAATCCAACATTTCACCCAATCCTTCTTCATTCGTTATCCTGATTTTTTTACCTTCTTTGGCAATGAGCTTTTCTTTTTCAAAATCAGATAGGTTTCGTATTACTTGCTCTACATTAGTTCCGCAAATGCTGGCAATATCGGCTCTGCTGATATTTACATTCAATACTTGTCTACTGGAATCGTATCCGAAGACATCTTTCAGATACAAGAGCGCAAAAGCAACTCTTTCGCGCACGGTCATCTGCGCCAGATAGGTCATTCTTGCTTCTATTCCGCGTAATTCTTCGGAATAAAAGAGCATCAGTTTAACCGTGAAATGGGAATTATGAAAAAATGCTTCGGAAATAGTTTTATTATCAACAAAACAAATCACCGAATCATTCATTGCGATAGCACTAATAGGATAGGTCTCTCCACTAAATCCCCGATGCCCGAGAATATGTCCGTCTGTTGCAAGGCGTACAATATGCTCTTTGCCGTTCAAACCTTTGGAAACAATTTTTATCTTGCCATTTTTTACAAAATACAGCCCGTTCACAAAATCTCCGGCATGAAAAATATATTGTCCTTTTTCATAGGATACTTCTGTCTTATGTGCTTCAATCTGTTGTATCCATTCAGGCGAACATAATTTCAGGAAGCAGTTTAAGTCAACACAAGTAAAACAAGAATTTGAATTTTTTAGCAACACAGCCATGTATTAAATTTATTGTTAATGAATAACTCTTCAGCAGAAGTGTAAAGCAGACATCCGATTCAGGCACAAAAAAACAACGAAAACAGATCTTAAACAATGACATTACTCATCTTTTTATCTGCATATTCACAGCAAAGTATACCACCCATCCTCATCAAAGTGGATACTCTTGTTTTATTATAGGATGAATCTTCGTCGCGACAAATGTATAAAACACCCACCAACAAATACTCACTTTGAGTATTTGTTGCGACACATTTAATACTTGGATTTATTAGAAGGCATTAAAACTCTTAATTGGAGGATAAACTAGTCACATTTTGTAACGATGATGTTTGGGTATGCTATTTAGTTTTCTACACGGAAAAATAAGTAATATGTCTAACCAAAAAATAAAAATCGAAAATCCAATGAAATAAAGAGAAAAAACGAATTATGATTTATGACATATTTAAGTAGTGACAGATGGCATATTAAGTAGTGATAGAGGTCATATTACTTGCTAATTTATATCATAGTTAAGGAAATACACGGCATATACATTTGTAAAGAAAACAGCAACAAAACGTATTAATTAAAAAACAAATTAAAAAACAAAAGAAAATGAAAACAAAAACGATTTCTAAAATTATCGGGGGGATGGCTGTCATGACAGTTGTTTCACTACTAACTACTGTCAGTTGTAAAAAAGAAACAATTACGGAAACAAAAACTGATACTGTTAAAGTTTCTGTTCCAACAAATATGAATTTTTCACTTGTGACCAACAATGGAACAGATAAAATTAATGAAACTGCCGGAACTGCAGGAGTTGCTGCTACCGATTCAGGTGCATGGAAGCTTGATAAACCGCATTGTAATGTAATGTGGGAAACACAATATACTGCAAGTTCAGCATTTTTAACAGGTAGATTTAACATGTATGACATTAAAGTTAATTTTGATGAGGCAAACCCAACAAATACAACGATTAATGCATGGGTTCAAGTTTCTTCCTTCAATACAGGTGAACCAGGAAGAGATGCTTTTAGTGATGGAACAAGCGCGATTTGGGGTGCTGCTTCTGTTTTAGGTAAACCAGTATTCTGGAATGTTGCAGCTAGAAAGGTAGCTACAGGTGCTGATACGATTGCGAATACAAAAGCTACTTTCCGTAACCAGGGTTGTGGCATGGGTTATATGGGTCTAAAATTCGACACAGCTTTTACGGTTAGTGGGAATACTGTTACAACCAAATTTACACCGAAAGCGACTACAGATACAGCCTATTTTGTAAGCAAAAGTGTTAGGAAAGAAAACAACTATTATATCGTAACAGGTGATTTTACATTCAGAAGTATAAAAATTTCTGTGGATATGAAAACCGGATTCTTTAAAAGATTTACCACAGTTGCGGCTACAGGTAAACCTTACAAAACTGATAAAGCAGGTTTATATGGTGAATTCACCATCAACGCAAATACTGTTTTCGGAGTTAATTCCACATCTATCAATGATGTTGTTAAAATACGTGTAGACGCTAATTTTGTATCAAATAAATATGGTGCTGGCGGTGCTGCCAACACACACTAATTAATATTAAAATTACAAAGCCCCCTCTGCATAAGGGGGGGCTTTAATTTACAATAACATCAAAATACATAATGAAATAGCTATAAGCAATAATATACCAATCGAGGATGAATCCGCCTCAGGCGGATGCGAATTCCATGTGACCATTAAAAGAAAAATTATATACACGTGAAAAAAAGAAGCCAAATGTCAAAAATATTTTTTTCCAGAAATCAATTGATACTTACCATTTTTATGGTATTTATGATCATTATTTCATGTCAAAAAGATTATTTTTATCAGGCACCTCCTCCGCATGTAGCAGTACAAACAACTAACCTTGAAGCAATGTATGCATCGAAGGTTCCACTTAGCGTCACCGACAAATTCTGGAAAGAAGTCGATTACTTGAAGGTGGCTGTAAAAAATTTAAATACGGATTCTCTCTATGGAGATGGCTTACTTAACATGACAGGAACTTTAAAAGGTCTGACTAATTTTAATAATGGAAAAGATCCTGAAGTTTCTGTAAAAGCAGCCTATGATGATAGTAAACTGTATGTTTATCTGCAATGGACAGACCCCAATCTGGATCCTTCTTTTGCGAATTCAATATTTGATGGATCTGCGGATCCCAATAAACCAGCTGAAGCGTCTGCAGGTTGGACTTCACAAGGAAATACGGATAGGGTTGCTTTAGCATTTGATATAGATGGCGCTACAGGTTCCGGCGGAACCTTTGCCGATAAGGGATGCGCGGCTTCCTGCCATAATAATAGTATGAAACCTCAAACAGGAAAAGTAGATGTCTGGAATTGGAGTCTGGCTGTTTCTGACCCACTTGGGTATGCCTGTGATATGGTTTCCGATGCAGGAACCGGGCTTAGTAATGATGCCGGTCAGGCAATGTTTGTCAGAAATAAAGTAACAGCCGGCAATAACCGTTCAGCTCCTGCATACGAATGGGACGGAACAATTCAATCTGTTATCAGACCTGATGGTAAAACCGTTACTCTCGATCCTGCCTATTATTTATATAATAAATTACCTTATACAGGCAATGCAATTAATGGAAAAGCTTATTATGAGGGAGTAGCCGATTGTATTCATTGCCATGGGCCAAATGGTGTCGGCGGCGGTGAAGGAGGAGATGGCTCTACATTTGCAGATATTAGCTTTGGAAGAAGATATTCAAGACAAGGAATTAAAAATTTTGCTTCGAGTGATATACATGAAGGAAATCCCAACTTTAATGGTGTTTCTAATTTACAAGATGATATTATCGCATATATAAAAGGTCTTGCAAGTGTTCCGGGATATTATCTGACAAAACCCGATGGAAGCAGCGCTGATATATGGGCAGTTTCTAATGTTACCAAAACAAAAATTACAACTACTCCGCACACGGTTTATCAGGTTTTACTTATCAGAAATTTAAGCACAAGTAATACGGATGATATACAGTTTACTTCACCAGCAGGGAAATCATATCCTTTTGGAATTGCACTCATGAATCGGGATGGTAAAAATCATATCGGTTCTCTTAAAGAGATACTTAAATTTAAAAGTCATTAAAATAATAATGAAGGATGAATAACTATTTCCCTCTTATTTCTAGTACACGATTGAGGTATTTTATACTTGGATTAATGGTATGTGTTTTTGTGTACAGTAGAGTTGAGGCACAAAGCCAAAAGACTTACACAAAAATACCTGTTAATATGAGTGTTTCTTATGCTAAAATTAACGGTCTTCAAAGTGTGCGGGTTCACGTCTCGCAAAATACTGCTGATCAAAATAGTCCTGTTGCAGGACCTATCAATAATCTATATCTGAATAAGGTAAAGAAGCATAATCAAAAAACAGGTTTAGGGTGGATTGGTAATTATAATCTGGATCATAACGGGGAAGCACTGTTCGTGTTAAAAGACTCTTTGAAAAATTGTACTAAAGATAAACATGTATTTACATTTATCTCCAGGATGATAAGCGATTTACAGTATCAGGATACTGAGGAGAGATTGATTATAAATGATGCTGATTTGACCATTTGTCTTTCTGAAAAAGATTCAAAAAAAACAGCAACAGCAAGGCTTGTTGGATGGAAAGACAGTATTACTAACGGCCCTATTGAAGGAGTAGGATTAAAACTATTTATAAAAAATAAATCTGGTTTGTTCCCAATAGGGAAGGAGGCTTTTGTGACAAATACGAGAGGTGAAGTCAATGCTGAAATAGTATTAACTGACCAAGAAGACAACTGTCCATCGGTACTCGTGGCGAGGCTTGATAATCATGAACGCTTCGGAACGATTGAGTCCAGCATAGAAATGCCGGGAAAAACAAATTCAGTATTATTGATTTGGTTGTGCCTTACGGTTGTCATGTTAGGCATAATTACCTATTATGTAAGATCGAAAAACAAATAAAATTGATAACAAAATTAATTTAAATCGAAATGAAAAACAGTACACTTCTATTCTTTATGTTGTTTCTTGTTGGTCTGACCGCTTGTGAAAAAGATTATTTTAAGGCAGCTCCTGCTGATTTAAATCAGCCTGTAAGTTTCTCTAAGGATATTGCACCAATTTTTACAGGAAATTGCGCTATAGCCAGTTGCCATGTTTCCAAGGGACAAATACCTTTTTTGACCGCTTCGACGGCTATTGAGCAGCTATTGGGTATGGCTGATGTGGATACAACTATCGCGCCTGAAAAGAGTGTTTTATATATGAGGATAACCGCCACTTCTAAACCAATGCCTCCTTCAGGAAAATTATCATCCGATAAAATAAACAAGATTTTGGCATGGATAAAACAAGGAGCCAAAAACAATTAAATAAAAAAACAAAAATTATATACATGAAATGGCCATGATCCTTTAGTATCACCATCCGATAATGAATCCGCCTCAGGCGGATGGCGTATTCCATTCGACCTTTAAAAACAAATTATATACCCATGAAATTAGACAACCCTTTAATTAAAAAAAGCTTACTACTGTTTTTGTTAAGTACTTCAACAGTCGTATTTGCTCAGGAAAAAATGGAAGTTGAAACTCCTCCTCCTGCACCAAGTAATGAACCTATAAAATCTACCTTTGAAAATGGGGTGTTGATTAACAACCAAACGGCTCAGGGTCTTTCAAAGAACTCGTTAGACTTTATTATTCAACACCGCTTTGGCCTGGTGAAAGACCACGAGGATTTGTATGGACTTTTTGCTCCTTCAAACATTCGCTTTGGTTTAAATTATGGAGTTACCAAAAGCTTATCTGTTGGAGCAGGCGTTACTAAAAATAAAAGGCTGTATGATTTTCAATGGAAATATATTATTTTAAAACAAACTTCTCCCGGAGGTATGCCGGTTACAGTCACCTATTTTGGAAATGTTACCAACAGTGCTTTGCCAGAGGCCAACTTTAATAATCAGGAAAATAAATATAAGGCAACTGACAGGCTTTTCTATTTTAATGAGATTATGGTTGCCAGGAAATTTAGTAGTCATTTTTCCATGCAGGTCGCTGTTACCCAAGCTCACGTAAATATTGTTGATCCCTTAATGAGACATGATGTATATGGTGTTTCATTAGCCGGTAAATACAAATTCAGTCCTCAATCTTCTGTTCTTGTCGAATTTGATAACCCACTTACTGTGCATGCGATAAACAAACAAACGTCCAACTTAGGGGTTGGATATGAACTTTCAACAGGTAGCCACCAGTTCCAGATATTTATCAGCACAGCCGATGCCATTAATAATTCACAGATTCTGATGTATAACCAAAATGATTTTACAAAAAAACAATTTCTAATTGGCTTTAATATCATGAGGCAATGGGGGTTTTAAGTTATTGATCAAACAAGAATATTCTCTGATAAAAATCATAAAGTTTTTTAACAAATATCATATTTTGAAAGAACATGAAGGCCTACCTTCATGCCAATAAAAAAGAATTAAAAATGGAAAAAGAAGATAACAATTCAGATCGTAGAAAGTTTTTAAAACTTGGCTTGCTTGCAAGTGGGGCTGTTATTGCTGGAACTGCTATTGGCAAAGCTATTTCATCCGAATCGGCAGATACAGGCAAAAAAGTAAAAGTATTAACCGCAGATGGGAAATTGGTGGAAGTAAGCAGTTGTCATTTAAAGCATCACCCTGCCGATAGTTTGTTGTCTAAACAGGAAGTCAGGAAAGGAATTGCGGGGAAAAAATTTATCATGGTGATAGATCTTGCCCGTTGTGCAAATGCTAGAAAATGCGTAGAAGGATGCCAGAAAATGCATCATAAACCACCTCCTACAGAGTGGATAAAAGTTAAAAAGATGCAGGATGCTGAAAAAACAGCTCCTTACTGGATGCCACAACCTTGTTTCCATTGCGACAATCCTCCCTGCACAAAGGTTTGCCCTGTTGATGCCACCTTCAAACGCGAAGATGGTATTGTACTGGTAGATAACGACCGATGCATCGGTTGCCGTTTTTGCATGGCGGCCTGTCCTTATAGTGCAAGGTCTTTTAATTGGGGTGAACCAAAGGTGCTGGATGGATCTGCATCCGATGCCTATTCTCCGGAAAGTAGTTATCCAAGCAAAATGGGAACAGTAGAAAAATGTGATTTCTGTCCGGACATGGCTCGTGAAGGCAAGTTACCCGATTGTGTTACTTCCTGCCCTAATGGAACCATCTTTTATGGTGATGCCAACGAAGATACTGTAACAAATGGTGAAGAAACATTTCAATTAAGTGTGTTGCTAAAAGAGAAAGGAGGCTACCGTTTTATGGAAGAGTTAGGAACAGAACCAAGAGTTTATTATTTGCCTCCGGTAAACCGTAGTTTTCCATTCGAAGATGATAAAGAGGTTCATAATACACAAGAATAATTAAAATCAAAAAATCATGAATAAAGAAACAAAATTACATCGTTTGGATGAAGATACTATAGTCAAACAAACGATGATGCGGGAACAGATGCGGGAGGATGTTCTACGCCCACTTCAACATTCAAGTCTAATGGGTAAACTATGGATTGCATTTTTAGTACTGATCATGCTTATCGGTGCCTATGCTTACTATCTGCAGTTGAAACATGGTTTGATTGTTACTGCTTTGCGTGATTATGCCACATGGGGCATTTACATTTCAAATTTTGTTTTCTTCGTAGCGATAAGTTTGGTGGGTGCTTTGATTTCATCTGTTCTTCGTCTTACCAATTTTATCTGGTATAGACCACTTACACGGATTGCCGAAATCATTGCTGTTGCCGGTGTTATATGGGCCGGACTGATAATCATCGTTGATATGGGACGCCCTGACAGGATCTTAAACTTATTTCTTCATCCGCGTATCCAATCGCCTATTTTGTGGGACGTTGTAGTGGTAACCACTTATCTTACTACAAGCGTATTATTGCTTTATTTGCCTTTACTTCCCGGAATTGCTTTTTGCAGAAACACGCTCGTAAATAAACCAAAATGGCAAAGATGGATGTATAAATTTTTAGCATTAGGCTGGAATGGAACGGAAGAACAATGGAAAATCATGAAAAAAAGTGTTTCCATTTTATGTGTGGTAATTATTCCATTGGCCATTTCAATTCACACGGTTACCTCATGGTTGTTTGCAACAACATTGCGGCCGGGTTGGGATAGCACTAACTTCGGACCCTATTTCGTTGCCGGGGCATTTCTTGGAGGAACAGGGTGTGTAATTATAGGCATGTTTGTTTTTAGAAAAGCATATCATCTGGAAAAATATATTACCGAATTGCATTTTAACAATATGGGGAAATTGCTTGTATTTCTTGCTTTTGTTTACGCTTATTTTAATATCAACGAATATTTTATCCCCTATTATAAAATGAGAGGGCCTGAAGCTAAATTGCTGAATGACCTTTTTTCAGGACACTTTGCTCCTTTATACTGGTCGGCACAAATATTGGGGATGGCACTCCCCGCAGTATTGCTGATGTTTCGTAAGATGAGAAATCCTCTTCCAATAACGATTATTTCAGTTTCTGTTGTTGTATTTGCATGGGTAAAACGTTACTTAATTGTTACACCTATTTTACTTCATCCGTATTTACCTATTCAAAATGTACCTGCTTCATGGACTCAATATTTTCCTTCTTGGGTTGAAATAGCTATTGTTTCTGCTTCATTGGCAGGAGTGTTATTAATTATTACCATTTTTTCAAGATTATTTCCTATCATCTCTATATGGGAAACAATGGAAAATGAAGGAATCGAATTAGATGAATTGGACAAACTTAAAAATGAAAAAAATGAAAAATAATTTTCAATACAAAAAGATAAGAAAACTTCTTATCGGTGTATTTTCTTTCCTGCCTATTTGTTTGTTTGCGCAAGAGCCAGCAACAATGAAATTAAATTTTACTATCGAAGACAGTGTAAAAGTTTGTAAAGTAACAGTAAGTGCTAAAGACAAACCTGTGGAAGGAGCTGATGTGAAATTTTATGTAAAGCGTTTTTTCGGAAGTTTGCCATTAATACCCAAAGGAAAAGCTGTTGCAACGGATGACAAAGGTGAAGCCAGGGTTAATTTCCCTGTGGGCTTACCAGGTGATGTCAATGGTACAGTTGTTGTGATTGCTAAAATTGAAGATAACGAAACCTATGGAACAATCGAAGCACAAGATTCAGTAAAATGGGGTACCATAATATCAAAAGCCGATCAGGAAGATTTATGGAATGAACGTTCTTTATCAGGTACAGGCTCCAAGGCTCCAATATATCTAATAGCAACTGCAGGGATAATTATATTAGGTATTTGGGGTGCATTAATGTATGTGATTTTTTCACTTGTCAGAATAAAAAGAGTCGGTATAAAAAAGAAATAAAAAAGATTCTTTTTTCGATGATCATTATAAAAAAAATTTTAATTTTAAACCCAATTTTAAACCCAATTCTAAACAAACAAAAATTATGAAAACAATGAAATTATCAACTTTTTTATTAGGTGCCGGATTTGTCTTAGCACTTTCATCCGGAACAGCAAGTGCACAGGAAAAACCAAAAGGCAAAGAATGGAAAGCTCCTGAAGCGGCAGCAAAAGTTAAAAGTCCTGTAAAGGCAGATGATGCAGCAGCAATAAAAGGAGGAAAAGAGCTTTACGGTCAACATTGCAAATCCTGCCATGGTTTAAAAGGTAAAGGAGACGGAACAAAAGCCGAAAAAATTGAAATCCTTTGCGGTGATTTCACAAGCAAGGAATTCAAGGACTTAACCGATGGCACTATTTATTGGAAAACAACTGAAGGAAGAAAACCAATGCCTTCTTTCAAAGAAAAACTGAGCGATTCTGAAAGATGGCAAGTTATTGCTTATCTCCGTACATTAAATTAAATTTTGTTTGCTTCTGCAAATGAGCTAAGCAAGATGTAATTAGAGAAAGAGCCAGACTCACAACGATGCCCGTTTTAGAAACAATGTGAGTCTGGTTTTAACTCTGAACCCAATTTATTTTTAAACCCGGAAGATAACATTGGATTTTTTGGAAACCGATAAACAACCAAAGCTCTTCCTTAATGAGAAGAATTTGGTAACGCATAAAAGTTTACCACACAATTTATTATCAGATGGACATTTTGGTTCTTTGGTAAACGTATTCCGGCAAGAACATTCTATACTATAGCAGGTAAATTTTAAAATCATTTTACCAGATCAATTATTTGACACTTAATAAAGGTGGTAGCAATTGTTGCCAACCTTTTTTTTGCTTACAACCATCGGCACATTAATGAATAACATTAACTTAACATACAGGTAATATTTGTTTAACCTTCGAGTTGGACTTTTGTGTCATCCACTTAAAACCAAATAAAAAAACATGAAAATAAAATAGTATTTAATTAGTATGCTATGCGCTAGTCTGGCAATGAATACATACGCTCAAGACACCATCAAAACAAAAACAGAAGAATTACCTTTAATAAAAATGATCCTTTAACAGATACAAATGGCATAGCATTAAAGGCTGTGCAAGGAAAAAGTTACGATCTGGATTATCGTTTAATCATGTTCTGGAAATCCTAATCATGAACCATTAAACAATATGGTCACAATGACAATGTGTATTCAATAAAAAATAAATTCTCACTTAAAAAAAAATAAACCCTCATGAAAAAATCGATGAACTTATTATTAGCATTTTGTGTTATTGCAAGTGGTGGCTTCGCCCAAAAAATAAAGGGAAGTGATACCGTTCTTCCACTATCACAAAAGGAAGCAGAAAGTTATATGAAATTGAATACATCGGCGAAAATTACAGTAACTGGTGGTGGTAGTGGTGTAGGTCTGGCTGCATTGCTGGATGGGACTACTGATATTGCCATGTCATCACGTAGTATGAAAATGGGAGAAAAAATGAAGTTGCAGGATGCAGGAAAATCTTTTAAAGAAGTTACGATAGCATACGATGCTTTAGCAGTTATCATAAACCCATCTAACAAATCAGATAAATTAACAAGGGAGCAATTAGAAGGAATCTTTACAGGGCAAATTACGAATTGGAAAGAAGTGGGTGGTGATGATATGAAGATCGTTGTTTATTCAAGAGAAACAAGTTCTGGAACCTATGAGTTTTTCAAAGAGCATGTGTTAAAAAATAAAAACTATGCTTCTTCTGTTCTGAATATGCCGGCAACCGGGGCTATTGTTCAATCAGTAAGTCAAACAAAAGGTGCTATTGGTTATATTGGTCTGGCTTATTTAGACAAAGCTGTAAAAGACGTAAAGGTTTCTTATGATAAAGGTAAAACATTTGTGGGTGCTTCTATGGAAAGTGCAAAGAATAAAACCTACCCGGTTGTTCGTCCTTTGTTTTACTATTATTTAACCACAGTGGAAAAAAATGTTAAGCCATTTATCGACTTTATATTATCCCCGCAAGGGCAAAAAATAGTTGAAGAAGTTGGTTATGTTCCGTTGAAATAAATAAAGCAGGATTGAAAAAGCGTTTAGAGCTAAGCAATAGCTCTAAATGCTTTTTTGTTAGTAGGATGATTAAAAAGAGTTGTTCAGAATTAATAAAAACTAACAATTATATTTGTGTCGTGAGATTCTCTATAAAAAAATTTAAAGAACGATTAATAGAAGGTGTTTTATTTGTCAGTGGTACTGTTACAAGTTTAACAGTGTTGCTGATAATCGTGTTTTTATTCAGAGAAGGTATTGGTGTTTTTGGCAGTTCTTCTATAGAGGAAGGCTATACCATCGCTGTTAATAATTCCAATTCCGTTAAAAAACTTAGTGGGCAGGAAATAAAGGATATATACGATCAGAAAATCACCAACTGGTCTGAAGTGGGAGGGAAGAAAGATTCGATTATTTTGTTTCGAATGGATGATATAAGCCTGTATTATACAGATGAAGAAATAGGCCCTAATTTTGAATATTTACCACAACGGATTAGTGAATTAGTAGGAAAGACTCCCGGTATTATAGCCTTTTTTTCTGAGAAGTATAAAACAAAAAAATTTCAAGGCAGGGAATTAATTTTTGAAAAGATCACTGTCTCAAGCTTTTTAAGTGGGAAGGAATGGTTTCCTACGGCGCACCCTGCTGCTCAATTCGGTATATTACCTTTATTACTGGGTACTCTTTGGGTGAGCTTAGGCGCCATACTTATTGCCTTGCCATTAGGTTTAGCTACAGCGATATACATGGCAGAGGTGGCCAATGACAAAACCAGGAGGATATTGAAGCCATTGATAGAACTTCTGGCTGGTATTCCATCAGTTGTATATGGTTTTTTTGGTTTAATCATTATTGTTCCCTTAATCCAAAAATTATTTAATTTGCCGGTGGGAGAAACAGGTTTGGCCGGTAGTATTATTTTGGGGATCATGGCCTTACCTACCATTATTACTATATCTGAAGATGCGATCAGGACAACGCCTCGTGCTATGAAAGAAGCTAGTCTCGCTTTAGGAGCAAGCAAATGGCAAACAATTTATAAAGTTGTTATTCCATTTTCAATATCAGGTATTACAGCGGCAGCAATTTTGGGTATAGGCAGAGCAATTGGAGAAACGATGGCGGTATTAATGGTAACGGGTAATGCAGCAGTAATTCCACATACAATCTTAGAGCCTGTACGAACCATACCTGCTACAATCGCTGCAGAATTGGGTGAGGCGTCACAAGGAGGATTGCATTATAAAGCATTATTTGCACTGGCTTGCATATTATTTATTGTAACATTATTAATTAATATTTCAGTAGAGTTCATTTCCTCCAGAAACAAATATAAATAGAATGAGTTCTTTAATAACTATAACAACAGGCAAGTCAAAGCGCATTAAGCAATCAATAGCATTTGGCGTTTTATTGCTTTTGAGTTTGTTTGTTATTGTGATATTAATAATTATCCTTGGTTTTATTATTGTGAAAGGAATTTCTGTAATTAGTTGGGAATTTTTAACCTCCATGCCAACAGAAGGTATGACTGGTGGAGGTATTTTTCCGGCCATCGTTGGTACCTTATACCTGATTCTTGGGAGCATGATAGTGGCTTTTCCAATTGGAATCTTGTCAGGAATATATACGCATGAATATGCTAAAGATGGTTTTTTGAAAAAATTTATAAAACTAATGACAAGCAATTTAGCAGGTATTCCGTCCATCGTATTTGGATTGTTCGGGATGTCATTATTTGTAAATACATTTGGTTTTGGCGATTCAATTATTGCAGGTTCCTTAACGTTGGGGCTGTTGGCTTTACCAGTTGTGATAAGGACTACAGAAGAAGCATTAAAGGCTGTGGATGATTCTTTTCGTATAGGAAGCCTGGCACTTGGAGCTACTAAATTACAAACAGTAGGAAAAGTGGTATTGCCAATTGCCTTTCCAAATATAATTACAGGATTAATACTGTCCATTGGAAGGGTATCAGGAGAAACAGCCCCTATCTTATTTACTGTTGCTGCGTACTTTTTACCGAAATTACCTACCAGTATATTCGACCAGGTAATGGCTTTGCCTTATCATTTATATGTAATATCTACCAGTGGAACTAACGTAGAAGCATCACGTGGAATGGCGTATGGTACAGCTTTAGTTTTAATCATGATTGTTTTAATATTGAATTTAATGGCGAATGCCTTGCGCAGGTATTTCGGAAAAAAAGTTAAGATGAATTAAAAATAATTCGTTGATTCGTTAATTTGAAAATGTGCTCGTTATAATTTAATCGAGTAGTAAACAAATCAACAAATCAACGAATCAACGAATTAGAAAATATGTTTAAAATAGAAACGAAGGACGTTCAGTTGTACTATAAGGATTTTCATGCCTTGAAAGGTATCTCCATGTCAATGAAAGCGAATATCGTTACAGCCCTGATAGGACCATCCGGTTGTGGGAAATCGACTTTTCTAAGATTGTTCAATAGGATGAACGATCTTATTGATAACGTGAAGATAGAGGGAGATATACTGTTGGATGGTAAAGAAATTTATTCTAAAGATATTTTAGTGGATGATTTACGCAAAAAGGTAGGAATGGTATTTCAAAAACCCAATCCTTTTCCCAAATCCATATTTGAAAATGTGGCTTATGGTCTTCGTGTAAATGGTATAAACGAGCGGAATTTTATACAAGATCGGGTTGAAAGATCATTGGTGCAGGCGGCTTTATGGGATGAGGTGAAAGACAAGCTAAAAGAATCAGCATTTGCTTTGTCGGGCGGACAGCAACAACGCTTATGTATAGCTCGTGCTTTGGCCATAGAACCTTCTGTTCTTTTAATGGACGAACCCGCATCTGCACTGGATCCTATTTCTACCGCCAAAATTGAAGAACTTATTTACGAACTTAAAAATAAATATACTATTATTATCGTTACGCACAATATGCAACAGGCAGGTAGAGTGAGTGACAATACTGCATTCTTCTATATGGGAGAGTTAATAGAGCATGATTCTACAAAAAATATTTTTACACATCCGAAAGAAGTAAGAACTCAAAATTATATTACAGGACGGTTTGGTTAGTGTTTGATTCGTTAATTCGTTGATTTGAAGATTCGTTAATTTGTTAGAAAAAAAATCTAATTTAAAATCATTAATCTTAAACATCAACGAATCAACGAATTGTCAAATCAACGAATCTTCAAAAATTTAAAAATCAAAATACATGTCTCACCTCGATACCGAATTAACCTTTTTGAAAAATGATACCATCGAAATGTTTACGTTGGTTAAATCTCAAATTACGAAAGGAAAGGAATCATTACTTAGTCTGGATAGGGATTTAGCAAGAGAAGTAATTGCGAATGAACGCAGAGTAAATGCTTACGAATTAAAGCTCGACAGGGATTGCGAAAATATTTTTGCTCTTTTTAATCCTCTGGCTGTTGACTTACGATTTGTATTGGCCGTTTTGAAAATCAATTCGAATCTGGAGCGTATGGGCGATCTGGCAGAAAGTATTGCCAGAGCAGTAATTGATGTGGAAAAATCGTTTGATCCGGGACTGCTAAAAGTTTCAGAGCTGGTTACTATGTTTGATACCGGTTATGAGATGTTAAGCGATGCTTTAGAAGCCTTTGACAAAGAGGATACAAAATTGGCAAGAGGCTTGTTTAAAAAGGATGAGACTTTAGACAAAATCAATATAAATGCAAGCACAATAATTGCAGAATTTATAAGAACGAATCCGGAATTAATTCACCAGTGTTTACATGTATTATCCATAATAAGGAAATTAGAAAGAGTCGGTGATCAAACCAAAAATATTGGAGAGGAAATAATTTTCTTTATCGAGGCTAAAGTACTCAAGCATAAAAATAAAAAGAAAAATTCAGATTCAGATTCATAGTATTAAAAAAAGTTCGAAATCAGGTAATTAAATTGTAAGTACCTGGGGTAATCCCAACAGTATAATTTTCCTTCAATGTCAGTTAATGATTCCATCAATCACCCTTCAATCAGTACAATGGCTCCAATAGGAGATTAACCTTTTGTTAATATTAAATTAATCTTTTCGTGGCATAAATTTTTTAACTTAGATACATACTTGAAGAGTAAAGAAATGATACCAAAAAAAATATTAATTGTAGATGATGAACCAGATGCAATAGAATTCATTACCTATAATTTAAAAAAGTATGGGTATGAAGTTCAATCTGCTCTGGACGGAATAGAAGCTTTTAAGGTATTAACTACTTATTTACCTGATGTTATCATTACAGATATTATGATGCCTTATATGAATGGAATAGAGTTTTGTCGTAAACTTAAAAATGATGAAAGATTAAAGGATGTTCCGGTCTTCTTTTTGAGTGCCACAAATGATGACATTCATGTTATTTCTGCGATGACCTCAGGAGGGGCTTTTTATATATCCAAACCTATTATACCAGAGATATTGATTGACGAAATAGAATCAGCAATGACAATATTGAAAGGTATAAATAATAAATGAAATTTTTTTTCATCACAAGTTAATACTTGAAGAATAAAAAAAGAAGCCCTTTTTGGATGGTCTTTTTTTCTCAAATATTTTTAGAATTTATTTAACCTCTAAGGGTTAAATTCCCCGCCCCTAGGGGCGAAAAGAAAATATTCCTGTGATGAGGCTGTTCCAAAAGTATCTTTAAAGTACTACCATATTAGTTGTCATATAAACTGAACACTCTGCGTTGTAGCAGACCTCAAATAATTGTTGCGAATTGCACGAACAGAGTATACTTGCACCAACCCTTGGACTCCACTCAGGGGAACTCCGATTTGCTTTAATGAACTATATTTAGATGACAAAATTAAATACTTTTTTATTTGGGGGACAGCCTCTATTCATTGAATAAATGAGCATCATCAATTAGAAAAAAACCCGGCAGTCTAAAAAGATGCTCATTTATTGTGGGAATCGTTCCACTTAAACCCAAATAAAGGTTGAACTCTAATTATGACAAACCGGGTTAAATCCTTTATAAACCAAAAGTACAAAGGAGAATAGACAGGCCTGTTAAGGTTTTTAATTACATTAAACTTTTACGTATTTTATTTTACAAACAAATTGAATTGATAATACAAGAGCATAAGCATTGAAATTCATTTATCAAATGAATACAACAAAATAAGTTGATGTATATTATTTGAAACTTACCGAATTATTAAGAAAATACTATTCTATCGAAACAATTGATTCGCTTTTAAAAGAGACGGGAAATAAGCATTTTAGTAATTCATCACACAACGAATGCTAAAACCATAATTTTTAGGGCCATGATACCGGAAAACATTGGCATTCTTGTAATCGAGGTAACGGTACCATGCCTCATCATTGAGTGAGTCAGCTGACCACCAGAAACCTGTAAAAACCTGGCCCAATGGCGTACTCCATTCACCGGAAAACATACGACAACCACCAGCTAATGCAGAAAATCCACTTTCATTAGTTGCCCAAATAGTAGAATATTGTTTCCATGTTTGCGTTCCTTGTTTTTTTAGTTTTTCGCCTTCATGGCTTCCCCGCCAATTTACTTTATCAGCGTCAGCTGCGCTCATACCGAGTTGCTGTTCTAAATCTTTCCAGTCCTGGTCTGTTGGTACATGCCAACCAGCCGGAGCAATTTGGTTACTGTCTTTTACCGCATACCAGTTATATAGTAAGCCGTATTCTAAACTTGTCCCGTCATTATAAATACAATAAGCAGCATTATTTTCATTCCATTTAGCTATCGCCTGGGCTGCGACTATCGACCGACCATTGCGGTATTTTTTTGCTTTTAGATTTTCTGCCATCCACCAGAGTTTACCTATTTTTACAGTTTTGTAAATAGTGCCTTCTATATCTGTCATAGTTCCTGTTTCAACGGCTGCTTTGACTTCCGGATCTTTTTTACAACCAGTAATGGCAAGTATAAAAAACAGTCCCGCCAGAAGGAATAATAAAAAAAATATTCGTCTTTCAGATTTCATTTTAATTAATTTCATTTTTAATTTACCTTAAACTTAATTCTTCATAAATCTTTTAAATGTAGAAGCTCCTCCTTTAAACAAACGTAAAACATATAAGCCATTAGGGAGTGCAGATACATTTACATCATTGATGCTATCTGAAACAATACCTGCATTTTTTGTCAAGACTGCCGTACCAAAAGAATCATATACTGAATAGGTAGTTTCTTCATTGGTAAGTGATGAAATTTGTATCGATAACTTATCCTGTGCAGGGTTAGGATAAAGATTCATCTGAAGAACGCCTGTTGCTTCAATGTCTAAAGAAGGGCAGACAAGACTGATGTCACGGTCATTGCAATATCCGGGATAGCAACATAAATCTATTCTAAAAGCAGAACCCAGTGGTTGTTTAGGAAAGTTAGCCTTCGGATCAAAGTTGCAAGCATAGGGATCCATGCATCCGATAACAATAGGTGTTTTGCAAGAGTCCATATTTTGACAATCTATATCTTTTTTATATTCCAGATAGTTGGTATTTGGGCATCCGCATACTTTCGCAAATGGGTATTTAAGGTATCTATTTAAGGTTTCACCTGATTTTAAGCTACTATCGTTAGCAACATAATTCATAGTTTTTCCAACTGAGTCCATTACCTCTACATTTAGCTCAAAAGAAATTTTTCCTTTGGTAGTTAATTGAGCTACTAATACTCTATTATCAGGTGTTGATCCCATTACTCCTGAGTTTTGGAGACTGGCGTTATAACTAATAAATTGTGTACCTGGCAGTGCCGAACCAAAAATTGTAGAATCCTGATCTGACGGTATATTTGTATTTATATTTCCACCACTAGCAAAACTAGAGGCAGAGGGCATGGGTGTCATTATTGTAAAGCCATCGACAGATGTTAAGGGTTTACCGACAGAAGGGTCATTGTTAACTAACAAACCGCCTGATTTTGTTCCACCCAGAATAGAACTACTATCTTTATCATCTCGTTTTAAAACACCAAAGTATTTTGTTGCAGCAAGTCCCAACGTTAACCATGTATCCAAAGCCACTGTGGGATTGTCATTAAAACGATTTTTACTGATTTGGTACCCGAAACTTTTTCCTTCAACTGCATGATTAAAAAAAATGGAATCACTTATAATTTTCAGGGCATGATTGGAACTCCCATAAATTTTTGTGAGTTTGGAGCCCGCCGTCAAGTCGATGTAAATTCTATAAGTTGTAGAGCCTGCTTTGAGTATGCCGCCTGAAGTATCTGTGGCATCGTTGACATCGGAAATGTAATACTTTTCAACTATTACACTGTCTATTTGTGCATAGGCTGAAATAGAAAAAAGTAAAAGTAAAATGAATAAAAGGTGTTTCATGTGTGTGTATTATTTATATTAAATTTTGTATAAAATACTAAGGACATAATTAGTTCCATACCTATATTTATCGTAATCTATCCATCCTTCGGCATATTTATAGGACCTTCTTATCGGTGCATTTAAAATGTCGCGAATGGTAAAGCTTGTACTAAAATGTTTACCAAGGGATTTCGTGATTTTAAAATCTATCAAATGCCTCGGAAGTTCATAAACATCAGGCACTTTATAAGGAGTTCCGGTAGGAGGAGTAGCAATTACCAGTCTGGGTCCTTGTACATTATAACTTATAGCAACATAAAGGCCTATACTGTCGGCAGAATAAGCAAGTATGCCGTTTAAAACGTAGGGCGCCTGACCGTACATGCTGCGCGAAACGGTATCAATAGGAATGAACGTTTTAACACCATCATTACCTATTGATAGTCTGGTTTCAACAAAGGTAGTAAGAGAATTAACGAAAGTAGCATTCGCCCTTAACTCCAGGTGTTTTGTTATGGCTTTTCTGCCTTCCATCTCTAAACCCATTACTCTGGATTTGTCTACATTTTGCCATGTATAACCTTGGTTAGAAGATTGCACTAATTCAATATGATTTTTGAAGTCCTTATAAAATATACTCACGGATACATTATCTCCCGACTTAAAATAGGATTCCAGGCGCAGGTCATAATTATTAATTTGTACCATCTTAAGATTGGAATTGCCAAAAACATAGTCTCTTAACTCATAGTCATAAACTACAATATCAGAAAGTTCTCTAATGCTTGGACGGGCTACTGTCTTGCTGTAATTTAGCCTTAAATTGATTGGAGCCTGTTCGTCCTGTTTCAATTTGTAAATGATATTGGCGCTCGGCAGGTAACTTAATGCATCCAATTTCCCGGGATTGACTAAAAATGTTTCACCGGGATAGTGTCTGCGTTGATCATTTGATGCAAGACTTAATGAATCATATTTATATACATCAGTATAAATATTTGCCTTTTCTATTCTAAGGCCTCCTGAAATACGCAAAGAAGGAATGATTGAATAATCCAACATAACAAATCCTGCCATAACCTCACTATTACCAAAACTATGATTGGAAGGATTGCCTGTTTCCTGATAATATTTATAGATTACAGGAAAAGGTATCCCGGGATTAGGGCTATAGACTGTACTGTAATTAATTCCAAACTGATCCAGACTAAAGGCTTGATCAATATTATTATTTTGAATATTTTGCAGATTACCGGTGCCCGATTGTAAGCTGTAGTCGTATTGATCACTTTTTTTCTCATTACTTTGGTAAGCTCCTCCAAATTTGAATTTTCTAGGCCCGTGATTGCTTTCGGAATTCCCTATGGGTAATTCGGCAGATAACCGGGAATCAAACAGGTTATCTGTTAAATATCTGAAATATCTGTCCACATTAAGAATCGCACCTCCGCCTAAGGCGCCATAATTTAAATCTTTAAAATCAGGAGCGCTGCTTTTGCCATTGGTGTAAGAAGCGTTTAACTCCACTTTTAGCTTAGGTCCCGATATATAATGCTCTGATTTTAATTGATACACCAGTTGTTTGCGCTGCTCATAAAACTGACTTTTAATAGCTGTATAATCACTATTGTCTATGGCGTTACGAACGTTGTTTACTCCTGTAAAATTAGGCATAAACAGAAGTGACAGGCTATTGTTGGGGTTAAATTTGTAGGCTAGATTCATTAAGGCACTCCATCCATTGGTTTCTCTGCTTAATTGCTGGTTTATTTCGGAAGAGAAACCACTTACACCTTTAACATCCACAAACGTTCTGTTAGCAGTTGAATTTGGATCATAAAGCATGGAGCTTCCGTACCGAAAACCAAATAAGTACCCAAGAGGCTTTCCAAATAATTGAATTTGGTTACCCACGCTAAAGCTTTGGGTAAAATTCAGAGGAACTTTTCTGATGGTTGTATTCCAGTTGTTAGGAAATGACTGACCCAATTTAACAGCCCCTGTATTTATCACAACAAAAGCCTGTGCTTTATAAGGGCCTGTTTCATATAGTTTTTTTGCATTATTAAAAGCATTAGCATCATTGAAGTTAGCTTTGTCTAAAAGCCCGAGTTGCACTAATCCTAGTTTATAATACGTGTCGTTCCAAGTCGTGTTATTTGTAACACCCAGAGATTTGTAGTAGTCGCCCAGCCCTATTGCAACAAATTCCTGATAGGTGGTTGGATTTTTGTTAACAGTAACAGCAGGTCCGTTTGGATTTTGCTCGTGATCACGGAAACCATTGTCATAGCCCAGCCAGTCGGTAGAACTACGTTGAGAACTTAATACCTCTTTAAACGAGGTTTGGTTATTATATCCAGCCGAAGTTTCTACATTAACAGAAAGGTTATCGGGATAATCTTTTGTTTCGACAGACAAATAAGCGCCGGCCCAGTCGCCCGGTAAATCAGGGCTTGCCGTTTTGGTAATTAAAATATTATCTACCAGGCTTGCCGGAAACATATCCAATTTAATGTTGTTGGTAAATGGATCTAACGTTGGGATTCTGGAACCGTTGATAGTTGTTTTTACATAGCGATCACCGATCCCTCTTACGGTTATAAAGCCGCCATTTGTTGATACTCCGGAAACCCTTGCTACTGCTGAAACAACACTGACATCCCCTGTCTTTTTCATCGTTTCCGCTGAAATGTAGTCCAGCGTTGTTGCTGAATTCATTTTAACTTTTTGCATATAGGTATCTTTGGTCTTCACCACCTTGGCCGTAATTACAACTTCGTTCATCACACTGGATGCTGATGCTAAAACAAAATTTTTAATGATTATTTTGCTATTGGCAGGACGAACAGATTCTTCTATCGTTTTATAACTAATGTAAGAAACTACTAAGGTTTGAGAAGAAGAAGTATCTGATATTTTAATGGAATAATTACCATCAAAGTCTGTAGCAACTCCGACAGAATGGTTTGATTTCAGCGATATCGTAGCGCCGATAAGTGCTTCCCCATTTTTATCTGTTACCTTACCTCTAACGGTTCCCTGACCAAAAGAAAAAGAATATGTATACATACTTATAATTGCTACTAAAAGTATTTTTTTCATCTATGATCTTTACACTTCTAAATTAAGAGGAGATTGTCCCCAAAGTCGGTAGCTCTTCATGCTGTCCGCCTAAGGTGGATCAGAACTCTAACTTAAAACTAATGATTACCATTTTAACAGATTCCGAATTTATTTCGGAATGACACTATTTTAAGATTTTTAGAACCCGTTAAAAATTAATTTTTAATTATTTTTTTATAGGAAGTAATGTTGTCTATTGACAATGCAATTATATAACTTCCACTTGCGAATGAAGAAATATCGACCTGCTCAACATATTTTTCTGAAGAACTATTCAATACTTTGTGAAAAACCACATTTCCTACTATCCCAAATATTGTATAACTAGTAGAAGTACCCGGCTTTGAGTTTAGAATCTCCATGTTCACGACATCATGTGCCGGACTAGGGTACACACTAAATAACGGACCAGATGAATTTGAAGGAGTTGTACTACGAACTGTTGGTTGAACACTCGTGACTACTACATTTGGATATGTAAGACTTGCCAATTGAATTTCATTTCCTACAGGATTTTTGGCAACATAGTTTGTTGTTAAACTATATTTACTTGGCTTATGTGAAACAGAATCAGTATATCCAATTTGAATATTTAATTCAAAAGAAAAAACACCGTCTGTGGTTATTTGAGCAATCAATACTCTGTTATTAGCATCCGGACCAACAGAACCGTTAAGTGAAGCCCATGATGCATTTGTTGTTGAGAATAAAGGACCATTCAGCGTTCCATCAAGAAAAACATCCGTTTCAGTAGTAAACCCTACAAAAGTAGTGGCTTGAACCGGGTTAGCGGCGGTAGTAGAAATCAGACCGTCTTGAGTCTTTACCGGAATACCTGCAGAAGCATCTGCATTTTGAAGAATCTTAGGAGACTCAGCATTAACAACAGTAGCAACTCCGTTGTCATCAGATTTAAGAATACCAAACCATCCAGTGGCGCCAGTGGCACTTGTAGCGCCTCCAACAGATAACCATGAATCGAGCATGGTCGTGTTGTTTTTTAAACTGGCTTTGGAAGTACCGGGTGTAGCAGCAGTTGCGGCATCATTATTCCAGAACACTGTAGACGTTTGTAATCGAAGTTCGTGACCCGGTACGCCATAAGC
>OLLH01000294.1_pt1 | contig 23196 bp, 22 predicted proteins | sample 1604451 | NCBI WGS metagenome assembly OLLH01 (sample SAMEA104055714, study PRJEB20765) | soil metagenome | isolation source: soil
ATTATAAGACATCCGCAAGAGCGAAAGTCGTTATAATAACGTACTATGTTAAATAGACACACAGGCTTCGTTTGGCTTCCCGCGTGTTAAAGTTGATTTGATTACTATATGTAGGACTTAAAAGAAAAAAGCCTCCAAAAGTGGAGGCTTAAATGATTCATACTGGCAATTTTATTAAGGATGCTTTTTATTCATTACTTTCAGTAATGTATCTGAATACGCTCCGTCTTTCCATCCTCTGTTTTGCTCTAACCATTGCAATAATTCAGGCAGGCATTTAAGTCTTATAGCCGCACCAGTAGCAAACTCAAGATCAACATTTCCTTTAGTTGCCCTAATAAGCATCATTCTTTTGCCTAACGCTGCATTACCTTTAATTATGTAACTATGTGTATCATTCACATTCAACATAACTTGAACTTTAGGATTGTCTTTCAATAAAGAAATAAAAAAATCAATATCGACACTTGGACTGGCTTTCTGCATTACATAGTGAGTGAAATAGGGGATTTTGTTTTCCATTTTTTCATTCTCGCATTATTTAATGCAGGTCGATCTTTAAATCTAACACTATTTTTCTTTATTTGCCAGCCAAGTTTTTCCAATTCATCTTTTACCCCTTTTCCAAAAAAGGAAGCAGCAATAAAAAAAGATTGAATCGCTTCACCTATTGCCTTATCTATATCAGATTCATTTTCAGCAAAAGTTGTAATATCGCCTAATAAATTAAGTTTAATATAGATTTTATTGTCCTTTCCTTTTCTTAATTCTACAGGCATATTGATTACAGCCTTTGACATTCCATTAGCTGTTTTGCTAAATGTAATTTTGGCAACAATCTCTTTGAGATTCATAATTTTGTGAGTTTTTTAGGTTTTTAGCGCAACACTAAATTTTGTTATTTGCAAATATATGATAGGTTACACTTGTAACCTAATTAATTTAATTATTAACAAAATTCATGCCTTGTAAAGGTAATAAAAATAATGCTAGGTTTGCGAGAAAAATATATCATGACTGAAAAGAGTATTATGTATATCGCTGATAGGATTTCAATGATATTTATGTTTGGTATACTGGGGTGGTATTACATTCAATTAATGCGACCAGATAAACAAGAGGCTAAACAAGCTGTAAAAACAGCAAGCGAAAATGCTATTTGGCATAAGGTTGAAACTATTTCAAAAATTGTTGCTGCCATAGCCGCTCTTATTTTTGCAATATTTAAAATAATAGAATTATTTAGAAAGTGACCGATTAGCCCCCCTATGAAATATTCCACCTACCCGCAAGAGCCGAATCTATTGTAACATAATACAGATATTATAAGACATCCGCAAGGGCGAAAGTCGTTATAAATAGCGTACTATGTTAAATAGACACACAATTTATATTTGGCATAAAACTTTTCTTAAATTTTCCTTTACAATTAGCTAGATTGTTTTTGTTAAGTTATATAATATTTATAAAAATAAATATAAATTACTTATAATCAGTAAATTAATTAATTTAAACTAAATAAATACTTTGATATGTTCAAAAATATTTTTTTATTAAGCAGGATATTGACAAGGTAAATTATAAATAATTTATTATTTTCATTTTTTTATAAAACGAGCATGAACATAATTAAAATCCAACCTTCTTCCATTGAGTTTTTAAAGATGGTTAAGAAAAACAACAATCGCGAATGGTTTAATGCACATAAAGACCAATATATAACTGAACATAACAAAATTATTGAATTTGCTGATGCCTTATTGATTGAAATGAATTCACATGATGTAATAGAAACGCCTACAGGAAAAAAAAGCTTACATCGAATCTATCGTGATTCCAGATTTTCATTTGACAAAACTCCTTACAAAATCAATTGGAGCGGAAGCTTTAGGAGGGCTACTAAACAACGAAGAGGCGGTTATTATTTTCATATTGAACCCGGAAATTCATTTATAGGTGGGGGTTTCTGGAACCCTAACCCTGAAGATCTAAAACGAATCCGTTACGAAATAGCTTATGACGCTGTTGGGCTCCGTAAAATATTGAAAAGCAAATCCTTTGTAAATACATTCGGCACTTTAATGGGCGAACAAGTAAAAACAGCTCCTAAAGGATTCTCTGCCGACCATCCGGCTATTGATTTATTGAGGTACAAACAATTTTTAGTGATGCGTCTATTTACGGATAAAGAAGTATTGAGAGATGATTTTTTAAAACAAACCAACGATACCTTCAAAAAAATGCGCCCGTTCTTTGATTTTATGAGCCGGGCTTTAACGACCGACTTAAATGGCATTCCGAATGTTTAGATTTATTGGTTAATTGTTTTAATAAATACCTCAGCATACAATTTTGCTTTGTGTTCTCCTACTCCACTTACGTCCAAAAATGAATCGTAATCTTTTGGCATTTTTTCGCACATGTCTTTTAAGCTGGCATCTGAAAAAATAACAAAGGCAGGTTTCTTTAGTTTATCGGCTATCGATTTTCTCAAAACACGCAGGTGTTCAAAAAGTGTTTCATTCATCCTCACTTTAGGGACGGTCTCAATTTTTATTTCTTTTTGTTTTTCCTGTCTTTCTTTAATGGTTTCCGGTGTTACCAGATTTACTTTTTTTCCTTCAAATAATATCGAATGACTTAAACTAGTAAGTTTTAAATTGTAATGATCTTTATAATCTATTTCAAAAATACCCTTCTGAATAAATTGTTGGATAAATAACTGCCATGCAAATGCGGTAGTATTTCTTCCGACACCAAACGTTTTTATTTGGGCATAATTATTTTCTATTACGATCGCGGATGAGGTTCCTTTTAATACATCTATCAAAGTGGTTACTCCAACCTTTTCCTGTAAACGACTACAGGCAGAGAGCGCCATTTGAGCAATAACAGTTCCATCAAAAAATTTAGGTGGATTTTTACACACGTCGCAGTTGTTGCAATCATGTTCAGGAATTTCACTGAAATAAGTCATCAAAATTTTTCTACGACATACTTGAGCTTCTGAATATTCCTGCATTCTGTTCAGCTTGGCCAGTTGAATTTTTTTATAGGATTCATCCTGAACTTCATGAATAAAATCCATGTGTGTTTGCACATCTTTATAGCTATAAAACAAAATCGTCTCCGCTGGTAAGCCATCTCTTCCTGCCCTGCCTATTTCTTGGTAATAGCTTTCCAGATTGCCGGGCATATTGTGGTGAATTACAAAACGCACATCCGACTTATCAATTCCCATCCCAAAAGCTACAGTCGCACACATAATTTTGGTTTGTCCGTGAATGAAATCATCTTGGGCCCGGCTACGAGCTTCTGAATCAAGACCAGCGTGGTAGTAATCTGCATCAATCCCAGCCACCTGAAGTTTTTCTGCCAGCCTTTCTGTTGACACACGGCTGTTGCAATATATGATACCACATTTTCCGGCATGTTTATTTACTATTTTTAAAATTTGTTCCCATTTTTTACGACCCGGCAAAACAGCCAAGGATAAATTGGGCCTGTCGAAAGACGTAATAAAATATTTTGCGTCGTTTAGGTTTAATAATTGACCAATGTCTGAACGAACTGCCCTGTCTGCTGTAGCAGTAAGAGCTACAATGGGAATGTCCGGATATATTTTCTTTATAATGGATAACCTTTTATATTCCGGTCTAAAGTGATGTCCCCAGCTACTTACACAATGTGCTTCATCAATGGCAAAAAGTTTAACATTTAACTGTCTTAAATAATCGAGAAAATTGTTTGAGAACAACCGTTCCGGTGAAACGTAGAGCAACCGAAGCTCACCGTTGTTTAATTGTTCCTTTATACGAGTCTCTTCATCAGAATCTAAACTCGAATTTAAAAAAGCTGCCGTAATGCCATTGGCTTGTAAACTTTGTACCTGATCTTTCATAAGTGCAATCAATGGCGAAATCACTACTGTTAATCCGTCTAATACAAGCGCAGGTAACTGGTAACAAATAGATTTCCCTCCTCCCGTAGGCATCAGTACAACACCATCCTTTCCCTGAATGATATGATCTATAATTTCCTTTTGAAGAGGACGGAAAGATTTATAACCAAAATGCTTTTGTAATTTTTCTTCTAACATTAGTGGAACAGACGATAAGAGAGCATGCATATAAATTGTATTTTTATAAAATGATAAAGCAGAAATGGATATCTAAATCCGGATTCTGAAGCCTATGTGATTGACAAGTGTAAAGAATGCATATTAAAAAACTCTTTAAATAAAAGGTTGTCATCGGAAACAGGAAACAAATGTAGTAAATTTAGATTTACTGATTCTATCCTGATTGAAAAAAGCTTATTTTTATGCAAAATAATTAATCGTTATGAAGGAATCACTATTAAAAATACCTATCGGCCAACTCAGAGCTGCAGGGATAACAGAAGGCTTTTCCTTTCTGCTACTTCTTTTAATTGCTATACCAATAAAATACAGCTTCATATTCCTGAACCCGTTAAAATTGTAGGCTGGATTCATGGACTACTTTTTATACTATACTTTACAGCCGTGATTCATGTTACTGTTCTAAATCAATGGCCACTAAAGAGGGTACTTATTGCTTTTGCTGCATCCATAATTTCATTTGGCCCTTTCTTGCTCCAAGATTAAAATGAGAAGAGGATACTTTGTGATGTTAAAAAACGATCCATTTTGCATCTTAAAAAAAATTCTCTCATTTCTTGATTATATAATATAGATTGTTACCTTTGCGAGATTATTATTAATTTATAACAAAATAACATGCAAAAAGGTACAGTAAAGTTTTTTAATGAAACTAAAGGATTTGGATTCATTACGCCAGAAGATGGTGAAGCAGATATCTTCGTTCACTCATCAGGTCTAAGTGACCATATTCGTGAAAACGATAAAGTAAAGTATGATGTAGAAAATGGTAAAAAAGGTTTGAATGCCGTTAACGTACAAGTTATCTAATTCAACTGAATTTATTAGAAAAACATGCCCTGTGGCATGTTTTTTTTTGCCCTATAAATTTAAAAACATGTTACACAAACTTACCCTATTGATTTTATTGTCTTGTTCACTTCATGCATGTGGACAGGAAAAAACCAACAAAACAATTAATGAAAAAAAACCAAAAGCAGGTATGAAATACACGAAACTGACCCCGGAAGAAGAAGATGTTATATTGAATAAAGGAACAGAATCACCTTATAGTGGGAAATATGTCACGAATAAGGAACCTGGTGTTTATGTTTGTAAACGATGCAAAGCTGCCCTTTACCGTTCTGAAGATAAGTTTGACTCCCATTGCGGATGGCCTAGTTTTGATGATGAGATTAAAGGAGCTGTAGTTCGCACACTTGATGCCGATGGTGAACGTACAGAAATCACCTGTGCAAATTGTGGCGCTCACTTAGGCCATATTTTTATTGGCGAAAAATTAACAGGTAAAAATACGCGCCATTGTGTTAATTCTATTTCGCTTGAATTTGTTCCGGCAGAAAAAAAATAACAAATTATTTCTTTAATTTATCCTTAAACACTTTTTTAAATTTTTCCAGTTTGGGTTGAATCACAAAAGAGCAGTAAGGCTGATCTCCGTTAGCATTGAAATAATTCTGATGGTAATCTTCTGCTTTATAAAAATTGGTATAAGGACTTATTTCTGTCACAATTGGTTTTGCAAAGGCACCCGATTCGTTTAGTTTCTTTTTATACCCTTCCGCCAATTCCTTTTGTTTGTCATTGTGATAAAAAATAACCGACCTGTATTGTGTGCCAATATCGTTTCCCTGTTGATTAAGTGTTGTCGGATCGTGACTCCCCCAGAAAGCTTCCAATAATGTTTCGAATGAAATTTTAGCAGGATCATATTTGATTTGAATTACTTCCGCATGACCGGTAGTGCCATTGCAAACTTCTCTATAAGCAGGATTCTTAACGTGGCCTCCTGAATACCCTGAAATTGTTGATTCTACACCTTCCAGGGTTTGGAAAGCTGCTTCAACACACCAAAAACACCCTGCTCCAAAGGTAGCTGTTTCTAGTTTTTCAGAATTCTTAGGATCTTGTGTCGTATTCATTTTTTTTGATTCTTTTGATTTTTCCTGATTCGGTTGCGCACATGAAGTGAAGATACTATTCAAAAACCAAACCAGCATAAATGGAACAACTAATTTCTTCATACTCTATACTATTTTTAGTGCAAAAATAATGTTAAAAATTTCTTAAATCCAGATAATCTTACCATCCTCTGCGCATTCTAATTCAGTTTGTATAGTCTTTAGATTTTGTAACACATCTTCTCCCATATGAGTTAACAGGATTCTTTTACATGATATATTTTCTTTCTCCGTTAATATTTTACTATAACTTATATGACCTATCCCCTTTTTCTCAAAGAAGCTGGATTCACAAATAAATAAATCTGCATCTTTTGCTACTTGTACTAATGCATCATTCCATTCTGTGTCTCCCGAAAAACCAATCGTTTTGTTATCAATAATTATTCTTAAAGAATGAGGAATAGATTCTTTTGTATGAATAGCAGGATACGCTTTTAGTAAAAAATTATTTATTTTAATTTCTTCCCGAGCATTGTATTCTACAAATTTTAACTGCAAAGCATCCATGATTTCAGGCGACCCGGGATACAGCAAGTCGCACAGTGCCTTTATTCTCTGATGTCCCCCAAGAGGAGTAATAATTGTTAATGGCTTCGTTCTTTTATTTAAATAGTAGGCATCCAGCAAAAAGTAAGGAATACCTCCAAAGTGATCGCCATGAAAATGACTGATTACAATAAGATCTATCTCATTAGTAGAAGTACCTCTTTTTTTCATGGACAATACAGAAGTAGCTCCACAATCAATCAATAAATTCAATGATGGAGATTTCACATAAAAGCAAGTATGGAAACGACCTCCGCTATTGAAAGCATCTCCACAACCCAAGATCTGAACCATTGTACCTTCCATACTATTTGTACTTAGATGCCAATTAATATCTATTCGTTTTCCATTTGGATTGTTGCATTCCCTCTGGTGAAACAGCTATAACAGATTGTTTTTTTATATCAATTAATCCGGTTGTAATTAAAGCAGCAATAAGACTCTCTTCTTCATTTTCCTTATTTAACATTTCGGGTTTGAAATGTGTTTCAACAAAATGTGTATCAAAATTTCCGGAAACAAATGCAGGATGTTGCATCACGAATTTACCAAACGGCAATGTCGTTTGCACGCCTGTTATTCGGTAGTCATCAATCGCACGGATCATTCGCTCTATTGCTTCTCTCCTGTCTTTGCCAAAGGTAACCAGCTTGGCAATCATAGGGTCATAATAAATAGGAATTTCCATTCCTTCTTCAAAGCCATCGTCCACTCGCACACCTAAGCCTTGCGGACACCTGTAGGTAGACAAGGTACCTATATCGGGAAGAAAATTATTCGTGGGATCTTCAGCATATACACGTACCTCAATGGCGTGTCCTTTTATCTCCAGATCCTCCTGAGTAAAACTCAATTTCTCTCCACGAGCTATTTTTATTTGTTCTTTAACCAAGTCTATTCCTGTTATTTGTTCGGTAACGGGATGCTCCACCTGCAAGCGGGTGTTCATCTCAAGAAAATAAAAATCGTTGTTCTCGTCCATTAAAAATTCCACTGTACCTGCGCCTATGTAATTAACTGCTTTCGCAACCAACACGGCACAACGCCCCATTTCCTTTCTTAGTTCTGCCGTTAATACAGAAGAAGGCGCTTCTTCAACCACTTTCTGATGACGCCTCTGAACAGAACATTCCCGCTCAAATAAATGAAGGATATTTCCATGAGTATCGCCTAATACCTGTATCTCAATATGACGTGGAGAAGCCACATAACGTTCAATAAATACTGATCCGTCGCCAAAAGCAGATAATGCTTCACTCACAGCCAACTTCATCTGCTCTTCAAACTCACCAATATTCTTTACCGTGCGCATACCCTTTCCTCCTCCTCCTGCCGATGCTTTGATCAGAATGGGGAAACCTGTTTTAATAGCAACTTCCTTTGCTTTTTCAATATCATCAATGGCATCGTCTGTACCCGGCACCATTGGGATGTTATATTGCTTAACGGCCGCTTTAGCTCCTAGTTTGTTTCCCATTATTTCCATAGATGCTGCCGATGATCCGATAAAAATTAAACCGGCTTTTTTTACCGCATGAGCAAATTTGGCATTTTCCGAAAGAAAACCATAACCCGGATGAATGGCCTGTGATTTCGTTTGCTGAGCAGCTGCAATAATTTTGTCAATATTTAAATAAGATTGATTAGATGGCGGTGGTCCTATACATACTGCTTCATCGGCATACTTTACATGAGGAGCATTGCGATCGGCATCAGAATAAACGGCTACTGTTTTTATACCCATTTCTCTTGCTGAACGCATAATGCGTAATGCAATCTCTCCACGATTCGCCACTAGTATTTTGTCCATCAATTTCTATTTTAGGTATTACAAAGATGCAAAGAAACAATCTAGGAGCAAAATAGTATAAACCAGTCATCTAAATAGTGAATTTTAGCAAAAACAAGAAATCATCTGCTGTAACACTTCACTTTTTTTATTAAAAATAATTGATCAATTTTGCGAAAACAATCCATCCCATGCGTACTACAGAATCCGACTCCAAATACGATCATCTTGAAAAAATGACAGTTCAAGATTTGTTAACGAATATTAATAAAGAAGATAAAGGAGTGCCTCTTGCTGTAGAAAAAGCAATTCCACAAATAGAAAAGCTTGTAGAGATAATTATACAAAAAATGAAAGCAGGCGGTCGCTTGTTTTATATGGGAGCAGGTACCAGTGGGCGACTTGGAATTGTTGATGCTTCTGAATGTCCTCCTACTTTTGGAATAGAACACGAACTCGTGGTAGGACTGATTGCCGGTGGTGATGCAGCTATACGCAAAGCCGTAGAATTTGCAGAAGACGATACAGCGCAAGGATGGAAAGATCTTTTATCGTACTCTATTAATGCTTCAGATGTCGTTATCGGCATTGCTGCTTCCGGTTCTACACCTTATGTAATTGGAGCTTTAGAACAATGTAATAAAGAAGGGATTGTTACAGGATGTATTACTTGCAACGAAGAAAGTCTTTTAGCACAAACAGTAAAATATCCGGTAGTAGTTATTGTGGGTCCCGAATTTGTTACAGGAAGTACACGGATGAAATCGGGTACCGCACAAAAACTTGTTTTAAATATGATATCTACCAGTGTGTTGATACAAATGGGGCGGGTAAAAGGAAACAAGATGGTAGACATGCAATTAAGCAATAACAAACTTATAAACAGAGGAGTTCGAATGCTTATGGATGCACTGAACGTAGATGTAGAAATAGCAAAGACATTGTTAAAGAAATACGGCAATGTGAGAGCTGCCATTGAGGGTTCAGAAAAAAAGTAAACGTATTTAACTCAAGCCATCTTTATTCCCAATTCTTTTGTAATTTAAAATAATGCAGGATATTGAACCTTTTTATTCGTGGAGAAATTTGTATGATGCTTCTGCAGATGAGAGGTCTCCTTTTTTTGGCAGAGAATACAGTGAATTCAGTTACTCAAATACTATTTATAATTATTATATTCATCCTCAATGGGATGATTTCGGATCGCCTACCCTTTACTTAAAAATTTTATATGCCGACTATGACCGGGCATTTGCAATTATAGAATTTATTGGGGAATGGAACGACGCTATCAATAACGATAGTATGTTTCTTAAAAGAGACGTAGTGGAAATTTTAATTGAAAATGGTATTCGTAAATTTATTTTAATTGGAGAAAATGTATTAAATTTCCATGCTTCTGATGATTGTTATTATGAAGAATGGTATCAGGAAGTGGAAGATGGATGGATCGTTGCATTAAATTTCCGGGATCACATATTAAGCGAATTTTCAAAAAACAATATAGATTATTATCTGGCATTTGGTGGCGAATTCGATCAAATGAACTGGCGTACTTATTTACCTGTACAATTGTTTGAAAAGATTGAAAATAGTATTACCAGAAGATTAACATAAATATTTTATGGGATACTTAAAAACGTTCCATTCCTGAAAAGAAGAAATTACCTTCTATTGCTGCATTCTCATCACTATCTGAACCATGCACTGCATTCGCCTCGATTGATTTTGCATATAAATTACGAATAGTTCCCGGTTCTGCTTTAGCCGGATCAGTAGCGCCGATCAACTTTCTGAAATCTTCTATGGCGTTCTCTTTTTCAAGGATCACAGCTACAATAGGTCCGGACGACATATATTGTACAAGGTCATTATAAAAAGAACGAGTACTATGCATAGCGTAAAATGCACCTGCCGTTTCACTTGATAATTTTGTATATTTCATTGCAACAATGCGGAATCCCGCTTCGTTGATCTTTACTAAAATTGCACCGATGTGGCCATTTGCTACGCCATCGGGTTTAATCATCGTAAAAGTTCTGTTAGTTGCCATTTCTTTTGTTTGTTTTTTTATTTCAATAAATCCTATTTAAGGGGATGCAAAAGTAGAAAAAATATTGAAAACGCATCTTATCAAACAAGATAATTTATTTATTACATTTGCGCTTCTTAAAGCACAATCAATTATTTATACTATATATGGGTTTATCCACCTCCGACCTCGAGAAGATTAAAGATCTGCTTAACACGCCCAAAAAAATTGTTATAACAACCCATTTTAAACCCGATGGAGATGCCATGGGATCTTCTTTAGGTTTATACAATTACCTCATTCAAAAACAACATGCTGTTACCGTTGTTACTCCTTCTGATTATCCTTCTTTTTTAAACTGGTTGCCCGGAAATGATACCGTTGTTAGTTTCTTTTCCAAAGCTGAAAAAGCAAAACAATTAATCGCCGAAGCCAACCTTATTTTCTGTCTTGATTTCAACGAATTATCACGTATCGAAGGTCTGGCTCCTTTTGTTGGGGAATCAACTGCTATAAAAATATTAATAGATCATCACCTCGACCCGCATGAGTTCGCTCAGTTCACCTACTCCGACACCTATGCTTGTGCTACGTGCGAATTGATTTTTAAATTTATAGATCAGCTGGGTGATAAAAAAATGATTAACAAGCCGGTTGCAGAATGTCTATATACCGGAATAATGACCGATACAGGATCTTTTAAATTTGCCTGTACAGTTTCGGAAACCCATCGTATTATCGGAGAATTAATTGATGCCGGTGCCGAAAATTTTAAAATACATGAAGCTATTTACGATACACATACACAGGATCGTCTTCGATTACTTGGATACAGTATTACAGAAAAACTTCAGGTATTTGAAGAGTATAACACGGCATTAATCAGTCTTTCGGAACAAGAGCTGAACAGATTTAATCATCAAACAGGGGATACAGAAGGAATCGTGAACTACGCATTGGGCATTGAAGGAATTAGGTTTGCTGCCATGTTTATCGAGCGAAAAGGATTAATAAAAATTTCGTTCCGATCTAAAGGCGACTTTTCTGTTAAAGAATTTTCACGGGATCATTTTGAAGGAGGTGGACACAAGAATGCATCTGGTGGCAGGTCTTTGTTGTCATTAGAAGATACAGTAGCTAAATTTGTATCTTTGCTACCGCAGTACAAAAACCAGTTGACAAAATAATAATTGAATGCAATATAAAATAGCTATCGCTCTTTTTATTAGTTTAGCGTTTTTGATTGCTTGTTCTGATAAAAAAGATCGTCAACAAGTTAGATTAAATTCAAATGAAGTAAAGCAACATTTGCTGAATGTAAATACAATTGTAGTTCATAATGGATCTGAGAAGATTAACGAATATATAAAAAGTCATCAGTGGAAAATGTTGTCTACAGGTACAGGTTTGCGTTATATGATCTATGAGAATGGTAAAGGAATAAAAACGGCTTCGGGGAGTATTATAAAAATGAAGATGAACGTAGAAATGCTTGACAGTACTGTTTGCTATTCTGCTAAAGATACGGATCCTGTTGAATTTGTGATTAATAAATCAGAGCAAATAAGAGGCTTGAATGAACTGGCCCTCCTTTTAAAAAAAGGAGATAAGGCAAAGGCTATTCTTCCACCTCATTTAGCCTACGGGTTAACAGGAGACAACAACAACATACCTCCCAATGCTGTGTTAGTATATGATATTGAAGTATTAAATGTAAAATAATTAAAAACAAATTGAAAAATTGAACCAAATGAAAATTAAAAGTATTATTGGCTTAAGTGCCATAATTATGATGTCTGTCGCCTGCAAAAAAAAAGGTGGATATGACCAAACCGAATCCGGATTAAAATATATTATCCACACAAAAAACGAAGGTGAAAAACCTAAGTTGGGTGATTTTTTAACATTGCATGTTCTATATAAAACAGAAAAGGATTCCGTTTTTTTTGATACCAGAAAATACACCAAGCCTATTAAAGTTCCTTTGATGAAGCCATCTTATAAAGGAAGTTTTGAAGAAGGATTAGCCATGCTTGGAGCCGGTGACAGTGCCACATTTTTAGTAAATGCAGATTCTGTTTTTGCAAAAGTATTTATGGCTCCTCAACTTCCTCCATTCATTAGAAAAGGAAGTGAAATGAAAATTGAAGTGAAAGTTTTGGACATTGAAAGCAAAGCAGAGATAGATGCAGAAGTTAAGCAATCAATGGAAAAAAAGAAATTACAGGAAGAGCAGGATTTAGCAGCTTACCTTAATGCTAATAAAATAACAGTTAAGCCAAATGAAAAAGGACTTTATGTCATTTCTAAAGCAGATGGAAAAGGCCCTGTGATTAAAACCGGTCAAACAGTTACTGTAAATTATGTAGGTAAATTTTTAAACGGACAGGAATTTGACGCTTCCACAAAACACAACGCGCCATTTGAATTTAAAGTTGGTACAGGACAAGTAATTCCTGCATGGGATGAGGCTATCGCAGAAATGAAAGTCGGAGGAAAAGCAACTTTAGTAGTTCCTTCCAGCCTTGCTTATGGTGAAAGAGGCGTTCCTGATCAACAATCTGGACGTTACATTATTGCACCTTTCAGCTCTTTAGTATTTGAGGTGGAAGTAGTTTCTGTAAAATAGCTACCCGTTATTTTTCAAAAATAAGATCCCAAAGACAAAGGTATTTATTACTCTTTTTTGTCTTTGGGTTGTTTATGTTTATAACGTTCGATCAGCTCTTTTAAACTATTATACTCTTCTCTGTAAAATATACCAAACCCTTGCGTATAGGGAGAAGAATTGGAAATTAAAACATTGACATTCGTATTCGTTCTGTTAAAGCCTTTCAGTCTTAGTCGTCCATCCTGAAATATTTTATATTCAGTATTAAAGTCGCCAACAATATTGTTGTTTGGTTGATTACCATTGATAACGCTGGCATTGGAATTATTGTTTCCTGCTACGCCAAAATTACCATCAATTACTACTCTGTCATTAAATAACTGTGTAGAAAGGGCCACTTCAATTTGTTCTTTACTGATCCCATCTTTTGCCCGATAATTCACACCAATATTTACATCACTGCTAATCTGAGATGCCCAATTACTCAATTGGCTGGACAATAATTCACTGGCATTCGCTCCAAAACCACTTGTAGCAGAAGCCCCATTGTTGTTATAGATAGCGTCATTTGGCGACTTGAAACGACCAATCATCAATAAACTAAACACCTGATTGGTTTTATCCTGATCGGTATAAATGTATTTTTTTATAAGATTGGTTGTATAATCATCATTCAGATTAGGTACTTCAACATCAAACTTAATAGTTGGGTTCATTAAATTATTTGTTAATTGCAATTTACAATTAACAGGAATTCTGTTCTTCTGCGTACTATCCAATGTTAAGTCATAAAGAGGAGCTCTTACCTGATAAACAGCAGTCATGTTAATGTCTGCATCATGAGGATTGCCCGTCCATCTTATTGACCCTCCCTGCTCAACCTTAAATTTTTTATTAATGATGTTTTGTAAAGTAAATAAATAATCTCCCTGATCAATTATGTAACTGCCATACATATTAAAATCACCTCGTGTGTTTATCTCCATGTTTATATTACCACTTCCTTCCACCTTAATTTTGTCGCCAATCTTCTCATCAAAAATAAGTTGAATCTCCGCTTCAGGAGTTACTTCTAAGTCCATGTTTAAAGTTATTCCTGATAAATCTACTATGGGAGCATTTATAACTTTGGTTTTAGCGGTAGTATCATGGGATACAAATGTTATAAAAGTCCCTTCACTAATTTCATCTGTATTAGAAAGAGGAATAAATATCTTAGTTCCCCTGTTGGATTTTACATCAACTTTAAGTTTAAGATTGTCAGTGGTGCCCCTTATATACACAGATCCCGTTGTATATGCCGTTCCATAATAGAGGGCGTTTTCGTAACTACTTGTATTAAGTGTCTGGAAATTATTTGGAAGAACGGTCAGGTCAAATTTAAAATCTCTAAAATAGTTATGGGATATTCTACCTGTTACACTTGCTGTATTTCCGTTGACATCATTCAAAACAACATTTTTAAAGTAGATTTCATTCTCATTAATAACCACCTCATCTGCCAAATTATATTTAGTATTTAAATATTTGTAAACGAAGCTCGTCTTTTGCAATCTCAATAGTCCGGTCAAAACAGGTTTTTTTAAGTTGCCTTTTAATTTGAGTTCTGCAGATGCTATCCCGCGAATATTGGAAACATAGTCAGCCAAATATTTATTTAAGATGTTAAGATAAAATTTTTGAACGACTATATCAAAATCCAGATTATTGGTTTCTAAACCGATGTTATACTGGCCTTTTATGTCCACTGTTTTAATGCTTCCCTTGGTAACATTGGCCACAATACCTATTATCTTGCTCTTGTTATCCCAAAGGCTAATCAAAGAAGCATTACCAAGCGTATCACCATTTACGGTAAGATTCGATATATTTAAATTAGAGCTAAAACGCAGGCCCGAATAGAATCCTGTAATTAGTGCATCTCCATTAACAATACCATTAAATTTCGAAAAACTAAGCTGATCCAAGTTGCTCAAATCGAAATTTGAAAACCCGATTTTTAATTGGTCGTTCAAATTTTCTGAAACCACTCCTTGCACATTTAAGCTTTGTTCACCATTTGTAATATTGAAATTATTGATATTTATCCTGGATGAATCAACCTGAATCTTGTTGCCTTTACTAAAAGCCCATGAACCATTTTCTAATATAATGTTTGAAGGCAGGAATTTAAAATCAAACTTTTTACTATTCTCAAAAGTCAATACACCTTTTATGTTGGCCTTATTCACTTCCTTAGGATTATTGGCTACCTGCATTTGAAGCAAAACACTGTCATGCTGGGCTATTGCTGTCAATTTAATATCGTTTACAATCGTACTGTCACTAACAATTAGTTTATTGGAACCGGCGTTAAAAACCAATGCCTTGTTCTCAACACTTGTTTTGACATAACAGTTTCTGTACGAATTTTTGTTATAGATGATTTCAGGAAAACTACCGTTGATTGTAAGATCATTTGTTCCTGAATTAAACGATCCTGTTACAGAAGCATTGGGCTTAATCTGAAGGGAAGGAAAAAACAAATTGGATATGGCGGTAGTATTTTTTAATTTAATTGAAAAATCAACCAATTCATTTGTGCTTCTATAACTTCTTGTAGTTTTAGAAAGTGCGGGTAAATAATTTGCAATAAATTGTCTGACCGCATCAAATGCTGCATCTACCTTGTATTCACCTTTAATGTAAGCATCGGCATAATCAGACGTTAATTCAATAACTCTAAACTGTTTATTAGAATCGTTAGCATTAATGGTCAGATTATTCAGAATGTAGGTCTTACCATTTTCGAGATATTGCGTATTCCTGATGTTGATACTGCCTTCTATGTTATCGATTGTGTTTCCGGAAAAATGAATAGCTAATTTTGTAGAGAGGTTTGACGAGGTATCTCTGTTAACTAAACGAAGCCGTTGCAAGCGTGCCATCCGAATATTAGAGGTGAAATCAAATACAGGAATGGTCTTACTGATATCAATGCTTCCTGAGAAATCAAAATCTATATTTTCATCTTTGGCAGACACATCTCCAACAAATAAACCTTTAGAAATATCTCCCGATAATTTGATATTTTTATACTTGTAATTATTTACTCTTAATTCGTTAACCTTTCCATTTAATTCCGCTTTAACATCGTTTTTTTGAAAACCACGACCTTTAAGATTTACATTTAATGATACAGCTCCCAACAGGGGTGATTGATCCAGGAAACGTCCGATATCAAAATTGTTTAATGCTAAATGACCATCGTATGAAGTTTTTTGAGAATTGTCACTTAGTTTTAAGTTGATATCCGATTTGATTTCTCCCAGGGCTGTACCAAAATTACCATAGGCCACAAAGTCATTGTAAAAGCCTGTAAATTTTCCATGAAAACTTATCGTGTGTAAAAGCGCAATATTTTCAGGTAATTTCAGATACTTCTTTTCATAAAACGGATAGGTTTGAATTCTTTCCATATCTTCCTTCGTTGTTTGTAACTCCTCTACTTTACAATCAATAAAAGTTTCTTCGATATTGGGTAAGCCTGTTAAATTAAAATTGCCTTTTACATAAGTTTCTTTTCCATAGGATATAAAAAGGTTCTTTCCTTTAAGTTGATTTATCTTTCCATTTATTTCTCCCGAAAGAATTATAGATTGATCGTAGCCAATTAGTGCAGGAGCAAAAAAGGCAATATCCTTAATCTTAATAGTACTTTTTTTAAACTTTGATTTAAAAGACACCTTATTATTAAAGTCGTAGAAATCCTGGTAGCGATCGTACAAAAAGACTAAATCAGTTGCTACTTTTGTCTGGGGGGTCTCCACTATTAAATTATCCAGTTTCATCATTTTGGAATGAAGCACCACGTCTGCTGAAAAATTGGATAAAATAAAATTACTCTTCTCTACCAAAGAAAGGTTTTTAATAGTCCCTTTTATCGTGTCACCCACTAACTTTATATTAGTCAATGTACCATTGATGTGCGTAGCTTTTAAATTCCAATAATCAACTCCTTCAGGTGTGGGCGGTTCATTATAATCATGATTAATAAAGGAAATATCGTGCAGCTGTATTTCTTTGCTTTTTACAGTCCAGACAGGAGAAGAAGAAGGTGTTGTATCTGCGGAAGCGAAAGCATTTAAGATGAAATCAAGGTTAAATTCCTTTTCATTCAAATATGTTTTAAGATAAAATTTTGCATCATTTATATGAATAGAATTAAGATTCAGCAGGTGCTTACTCATTTCAAACCCATCTATATCCATTTTAAATTTGCGTGCATATAGAAGAGTATCCTTATGAAGGTCTTCTATATACAGGTCCTCCAAAACAACTTTTTTGAATAGTTCAATGTCGACACCTTTAACATTGACCCTGGTATGCAGTTTATCGGATAAATATCCTGCAATGCGGTAAGAAAGCCATGTTTGAACAGTTGGCAACCTAAGCAAAGCATAACTGCTGAAGATTAAAAGCAACAGCGATACTACTACAATAAGGATTATTTTACCTAACTTTTTAATACCTTTGATCTTTTAACTGTACCATATTATGTGCCCTACAATCATACTAGGAATTGAATCTTCATGTGATGATACCGCAGCAGCGGTAGTAAGAGACGGAACTGTTTTATCTAATATTATAACCAACCAATCTGTACATAAGGCATATGGAGGTGTGGTTCCGGAACTAGCTTCACGTGCGCATCAACAAAATATTATCCCCGTAGTTGCTCAAGCATTAAAACATGCAAATGTAACCAAAAATGAGATAAGTGCAGTGGCATTTACACAAGGTCCCGGATTATTAGGTCCTCTTTTAGTAGGATCCTCATTTGCAAAAGCATTTGCTCTTGGACTAAACATTCCTTTAATAGAAGTACACCATATGCAAGGACACATTCTCGCACACTTCATTAAAGAAGCCGATCTTAACGAAAGTAACCAAGCTCCCTCCTTTCCTTTTTTATGTCTGACCGTTTCAGGTGGTCATACACAAATAGTGTTGGTAAAAGATTATTTCGATATGGAGATACTGGGAGAAACAACTGATGATGCAGCAGGAGAAGCATTTGATAAAGTTGCTAAAATACTAGGCCTGCCTTATCCCGGCGGACCACTGGTTGATCAATATGCGCAAAGAGGAAATTCAACTGCCTTTCATTTTCCTATACCTGAAATTGCTGGTCTTAACTTTAGCTTTAGCGGTTTGAAAACTTCCTTTCTTTATTTTATTCGTGATCATATAAAGAAAGACTCTTTATTTATTGAAAATAACAAAGAGGATATTTGTGCTTCCATACAGCATACTATCATTACTATATTAATGCAGAAACTAAAAAAAGCTGCCAGGCAAACAGGTATAAATGATATAGCAATTGCTGGTGGAGTTTCTGCAAACTCAGAATTACGTAAGGTACTTTTAGCAGAAAGTGAAATTCTTGGATGGCGAATTCATATTCCCAAACTTGAATATTGCACAGATAATGCTGCGATGATCGCTATTGCAGGTCATTATAAATTTTTGAAAAAATATTTTGCGCAACAAAAAACAGCTCCTTCGGCCAGATTGAAGTTGTAAAAACACGTTTGACTCAATCAATACAAGAACCCAATTACAAGCCAATTATAATGATTTAAAAACGCAAAAATATTGAGTTAACGGGAGTTTATTAACAATTAACAGACGTAAACTGTTGATAAAAAAGTGTTTTCGTTCAATATTTTTTTCAAAATATATTTGCTTGTAAAAAAAAAATTAGCTTAATTTGTTTCAACATTAAATAGTTATTGTTAATTAACCCTTAAAAAATTGTACTACAATGAACAAAGGAGACTTAGTAAAAAAAATCGCTAGTGATTCTAAAATCACTAAAACGCAAGCACAATCTGCTTTAAATTCTTTTTTAAGCACGGCTTCTGCTGCATTGAAAAAAGGTGAAAAAGTTACTTTAGTTGGTTTCGGAACTTTCGGCGTATCTAAAAGATCTGCTCGTAAAGGAAGAAATCCACAAACTGGAAAAGTAATTAACATTGCGGCTAAAAAAGTTGTAAGATTCAGAGCTGGTAGCGAATTAGCGAAAAAAGTTAAATAATTTTTCTCACTTATTAAAAAACCTATCGGGATCTCCCGATAGGTTTTTTAATTTTTAAGCCTTTTCAACCTTAACAGGTTATTCAATAATCCTTTCTTTTGAAACTACCCCGCAAGTATTATATCCAAGATAATGTAATTAGCATAAGCCGAAATTTGCTCGGACAAATTTTATGTACCCGAATAGATGGCATAGTAACTTCCGGAATAATTACTGAAACAGAAGCCTACGCCGGAATTAAAGATAAAGCTTCTCATGCGTACGGCAACAGGCGCACAGCACGAACAGAAATAATGTATAGAGAAGGAGGTGTTGCTTATGTCTACTTATGTTATGGAATTCATTCTTTATTTAATGTTGTAACAAACAAAGAAGGAATCCCACACGCTGTCTTAATCAGAGCGATACAACCTCTCGCAGGAATACCTGAAATGCTGAAAAGACGAAATAAAAAAACTTTAGACAAAACATTAACCTCCGGTCCAGGTAGTGTTTCTCAGTCATTGGGTATACATTTCAGTCATTCCGGAATTAGTCTTTTGGAAAACACAATTTGGATTGAACAAAATAATATAGACATTAAGGAGGATCAAATTATAGAAGGCCCAAGGATTGGAGTGGAGTATGCTAAAGAGGATGCCCTATTACCTTATCGCTTCAGATTAATAAAAATATAATTTATTTTTTAGACTAGTCTAAAATTTTTATATTTGTACAAATAATATTTGTATGAACACATTCACTGAAGAAAATTATTTAAAGACTATTTATAAGTTAGCTGCAAATAACGATGAAGATGTCTCTACCAATTCTATTGCAGAGTTGCTGCAAACCAAAGCTGCTTCAGTAACGGATATGTTAAAGAAGTTATCGGATAAAAAACTTATTAATTATCAAAAGTATCAGGGTGTTTCCTTAACAGATAAAGGAATAAGAATCGCATTAAATATTATTCGAAAACACCGATTATGGGAAGCTTTTTTAGTGCAAAAATTAAATTTTAAATGGGACCAGGTTCACACTCTGGCGGAAGAACTGGAGCACATAAACTCTGACGAACTTATAGATCGTTTGGATAAATTTTTAGGCTATCCTAAATTTGATCCGCATGGTGATCCTATTCCAGATCACGAAGGAAAGTTCAAGCATAAAAAAGCAAAGCTTTTATCTGAATTGCAAGTGGGAAAAAATGGCGTTATGATCGGTGTAGTAGACCACTCTCCTTCATTTTTACAATATCTCGATAAACTGGAACTTAATTTAGGAAAATCTGTTAAGATACTGGAGACATTCGATTTTGATAATTCATTAAATATTGCAATAAATAACAAAACATCTATTCATATTAGTCATGAAGTATCTAAAAATATTTTGGTTTCAATTAAATGAAACTCGATTGTGAATAAAAATTTAAATGATGAGGTTCTCTCAAAAGTCATAATTGCAGTCATGCTGATCCGCCTGAGGCGGATCAGCATGATGTGCTTTTATATTTATGACGTCATTATAATCTATAATTTAAAATAATGAAAGAAGCTAAAAAAATAAAAACGCCCCACTCATCCTTATCGGAGGTTTATCAATCTGTTGACGTTACCGGCGTGAAAGGATATTGGAGAAAGTTATTTGCTTTTTTTGGGCCTGCTTATATGGTAAGTGTTGGGTACATGGATCCCGGAAACTGGGCTACCGATATCGCAGGAGGAAGTCAGTTTGGGTACGCTTTAATCTGGGTATTGCTGATGTCAAATCTTATGGCTCTTTTGTTGCAAAGCTTAAGCGCACGTTTAGGGATAGTTCGTGGTCTTGATCTTGCACAAACTTCAAGGCAAACATATCCTCCGGCAGTCAACATGTTTTTATATATTTTAGCAGAAATAGCCATAGCGGCGTGTGACCTAGCCGAGGTATTGGGAATGGCAATTGGACTTCAACTTCTGTTTGGAGTACCGCTATTGTGGGGTGTCAGCATTACTGTTCTTGATACATTTTTATTATTGTTCCTGATTAACTATGGCATCCGGAAAATAGAAGCATTTATTATTGTATTAATATTGACCATCGGATCGGCTTTTTTTATGGAAATGATTTTTGCTCAACCCGTCGCTTCCGAATTGGTTAAAGGATTTATTCCTACGCTTCCAAGTGAAGCGGCCTTGTATATTGCCATAGGTATTATTGGAGCTACTGTTATGCCTCATAACCTATATCTACATTCTTCTTTAGTACAAACACGTAAATTTGAAAATTCAATAGCGGAAACGAAAAAAGCATTGCGCTATAATTTTATAGATTCTGCTATTGCTCTTAACCTCGCTTTCTTTGTGAATGCTGCCATCTTAATCCTTGCGGCCTCTACATTTTTCAGAACAGGCAATTATGATGTGGCTGAAATTCAGGATGCTCACAAATTATTGGCTCCTTTATTAGGTACTCAATGGGCTCCTGCCCTATTTGCCATTGCGTTAATCGCATCTGGACAAAGCTCTACCATTACCGGTACACTGGCAGGACAGATTATTATGGAAGGGTATTTAAATCTTAGGATCCAGCCTTGGATTAGACGTATGATTACCCGGATTATTGCAATTGTTCCTGCGTTAATTACCATCCTTTATTTTGGAGAAGGAATCACCGGAAGGCTGTTAATTCTAAGCCAGGTAATATTAAGCTTGCAACTTGGTTTTGCTGTTATCCCCTTAATTCATTTTGTAAGTGATAAAGAAAAAATGGGAAGTTTTGTGATAAGTAATAAAATAAAAATACTGTCGTGGCTAACCGCCACTATTATTGTTTTATTAAATGTGAGACTTGTCTATGCAGAAATTTCAGGCTGGCTTACAGATGCGGGAGAAAATGCCTTCTGGCTTTGGATCACTGTTGTTCCTGCTACTTTAGCTGTTGGAATATTACTTTTGTACATCACATTTAAGCCATTGATTCATAAAGCTAAGAGTATCCGATCCATTTTCCTGCACGAAAATGTAAAAAAGATAGAACGACTGTCAGTAACGCCACATAAGAAAATTGCAGTAACAATCGACTTCTCTGATATCGATGTTGACACTATAGCGAATGCTATTTCACAAGGAGAAAAAGAGGCTGAATACACCCTCATACATGTAGTTGAAACAGCAGGGGCACTTTTAATTGGTCCTGAAATTGATGATTACGAATCGCGTTCAGATAAAAACAATTTAACGTTATACGCTGATCAGCTGATAGAAAAAGGATACCGTGTTAAAGCAGAATTAGGATATGGTAACCCAAGAAAAATTATTCCGATGATTGTTAACCGGATTAAAGCAGACCTGCTTGTAATGGGGGCTCATGGACATACAGGTATTAAAGACTTATTATTCGGCACTACAGTTAATTCGGTAAGACATAGTATTGATATTCCTGTATTGATTATAAAAAAGAAGAAGAAATAACCTTTCTCCAGCCCTCTCCGCCTAAGGCGGAGAGGGAGTATGTTCATTGCTTAAAAAATTTTCCATATAAGAAACATAATATAATCACAGGCAGAAAATCCTTCTCCTTTGGAGAAGGATTTAGGATGAGGTTTACTACATTTGCAAACATGGCCATCATTAAGGATAAAGAAACGCATATAAATATTAAGAACAGAAAAGCGTCGCATGAATATCAATTTATTGATATTTATCAGGCAGGTATTGTTCTTACAGGAACTGAGATAAAATCTGTTCGTGATTCTAAAGTTAGTTTATCCGATGCGTTTTGTGTTTTTATTAATGAAGAGTTATTTGTCCGCAACCTACATATTGCCGAATACAAAGAAGGTACATACAACAACCATGATCCCAAACGACTTCGTAAATTATTACTTCATAAAAAAGAGTTACGAAAACTGGAGGGAAAAAGTAAGGAAAAAGGATTAACAATAATTGCCTTACGGCTTTTCATAAATGATCGTGGCTTTGCGAAGATCGAAATATCTTTAGCTAAAGGAAAGAAATTATATGATAAACGAGAGGACTTGAAAAAGAAAGATGCCCAGAGACAAATGGACA
>OLLH01000166.1_pt1 | contig 23121 bp, 22 predicted proteins | sample 1604451 | NCBI WGS metagenome assembly OLLH01 (sample SAMEA104055714, study PRJEB20765) | soil metagenome | isolation source: soil
GAACCATGCGGGTAATAATCGGTTAAGCTTTCCTGTACAGGTTTCATACCACCTTTCCGACTTATAAATAATATTTCAAAGAACTACAATATAAATTCTAATTATCAACTTCAATTACTTTTAAATCCTTTAAGCTAATTTTATATTTTAATCCATGACCATAAAAAGCAACATAATACCAATCACTTTTATTTGGTAGTACCTGCAAATCGTCAAAATTAAAATCATTTGTTATTTTCACTAAACTGTCTTTCTCCAAGTGATATAAGCCTGCATATAGCTTATTAGTAACGGATGAGCTAATTGGTATTCTGGCATCTGGGTAACTTACCGCATCTATTAGACGGCCATTATTAGAAAATAAATACCAGTAATTACCCACATCATTTTCGGGCTTATTACTCCACATGTATAATGTATCCATTCTGCTTGCATAACCCAAACAATTGAACCTTTGGTACTCTAATTTATAAAAAACAGTATCCTGACTGGATGTCTTTGCAAGTATAAATAAAGGAATATCAGAATTCATTCCTGCCTCATAATGCCTGATTGATAATGAATATCTATCCATTGAATCTTCCACTAAAATTGTATCCATTAAATATTTAGAAACATCTTCTTTATCTACCTGTTCAAATTTGGGAGTCAAATTACAAGATGAAATTAAAATGATTACGCCTAATGTTGTAAAACAGCCTATGCCATTTATACTATATATTTGTTTCATTTCTATTGATTTAAATTATATCTCGCCCTGCCAAAATTTCCAAAGCCCATATTGATTCTGCCAATTATACTTCCGTTAAGAAGACGACCTAAATTTATAAACCCTGAAGTAAAAGCCTTCACTTCATTTGCTTGATCTCTTGAACGTTTTGTTATGTATGAGTATATCTGTGCTCCAGCGTTAGTTTCTTGTAGACTAAATCCTTGAGCTGCAGATGCTGCTCCCCATAAATAATTGCCAACTTCACTTCTGTTATAATATAAACCATCGATCCCGATCAAACCTCTTCCCGTTGGAAAACGTTTTCTATAACCACCAACAGTGCCAGCACTTCTTGATTCCCATGCAAAGCTAATTGGACTTATTACAGATTGCAAGCCTTCACTTACATATTTCGCAAGAGTTTCATTGCCATAATTATATAATTTACCATCGTTACCTTGGCCTATTTGTCCATTGATTGTTTCAACTGAGTTGACTTGTATGTATTTTGATCCATTAAAATCATATGATCCCATAGAGTGCTTCATAAAAAATCGATCATTGCCAGGTGTACCGGCTGTACCTAATTTTACACCAGTTGAATTATAATAGTAATCCCATAATCCATCAGGGTCTATCCTGTTTACAGGATCATTTCCCATAGCAAGATAAGGACTTTCATGCTGCCCTGCCTTATCTACGCTCAGCCATCGCCCCAGTTTATTGTCGTAATCCCTGTATTCAAAATGGTTAAAATTGGTCTCCGCATCCTTTTCAGCAAACTGGCCCTGGTACTGGAAACGGTTATTGGTAAAATTGCGTCCGGGCATAGGAGAACCATGCGGGTAATAATCGGTTAAGCTTTCCTGTACTGGTTTATCAATTCCTCCTTCACCTGCTCCATTGGGCGTGATGGTAATGCTGAGATCATCGAACCACACTGTTGCCGTCGCATCATTGTTCCAAGGGTACATCACAAATGTTACAGGTAATTGCGCTGCGGTTGCAGCAATAGTGTGGGTGAGCGTACTGCTTTGCCAGGTACCGTCACCTGTACCAACAGCTGCACTGCCCCAAAAAATCTGGGTGTTATTTTTATCGTGCACCTCATACACCATCATTGCATCCGCATGGGCGGCCGTGTACTTAGAGAAAAAACTTACATCAATTATTTGTCCCGGCGTTACAGGGATGGAGATACCGGGACCGAACGGATCAGCGCTGTTCAGTTTTACAGATTTAGTGCCGCCGCTGGTATGATTCACCGTCGGGTCAACAGAGGCATCCATGTCAAATAAATAATCATCTTCTCCTGTGCCTTCAAAGCCGGTTGCAATGGTATAGTCTTTTGTTTTACTGAAGGTCGTTCTTACGTTTCCCAACTGATCGGTTAATTCATAGATGGTTTTTGCAGGAGTATTGTTCATATCGTAGGTTCCAATCCTGGAAGCGCCGTAAACAGGATTTTCTTTTTGTGTCAGGGCATTGCCGGTCACATTGTTGTCGTAAATGCTCAATATGTTACCGGAAGCATCCCGCACATACCAGGTATCAATAGAAGTGCTGCCGCTGTATGCTGTTTTCTTAATCCGGAATCCTTTATCGTCGTAAACAAAACTTACTTTTAATGCCCCGCTGGTTTTATTTTTAACAGCAGTTACTTTACCGAAGATGTCATGGTCGTAGGTGTTTAAAAGATCGGATGACATTTGCCCGATATAATCATAGGTATAAGGAGTAGTGCCCCCGGTATAGTTTAAATCGGCATAGGTATTGGAAGATATATTGTCTGAAACAGAGGCGAGCTTATTGGAATTGTCCGTATAGGTATAGGTCATATTGTCCAGGTTCAATCCTCCCGTTCCTGCCGCATAAGCATTCCTGTTCAATGTTTGAATATTGCCATTCGGATCATAGGTCAGCCCCCATGATTTATAGTCAGTACTTTCGGAAAAAGCAGTAAAATCATCCTCAGTTGGTATATACTCTCCCGGAATGTTATTCCCGTTACCAGGTATTGGAACGGTTCCAAACCGCGCATCTGTCAGCTGGTATTTTTTGTCGTATGCATATTTATACATCAGTTGCTGATTGAGATAAGAAAGGGCTGACGAGGCCGTTTTGGTTTGCCACCTTTGTCCCCTGATCATCCCATTGTACAGATCCTGGTAATTGGGGTTGGCGGCGTTATAAGACTCGGTACCATAGGTCTGAACAAGAGTGCTGTTCCGTGAATAGTCGTTACCGAAATAATCGAGCGTCATTCCAAACAAGTCTCTGGCTGCCGAAGGCTTTTTGTTCATTCCGCCATATCCGTCAACTCCCGGATCTCTTTGATTCAGTTCAGGCGTATTGATGGATTTTAACCAGCCGTTAATGGTATACACATAATCGATGCCCTGTACTTTATTGGCTAATTCAACCCGTTTAACCGGGCCATGAAGGTAATAGAAGTAGTCGGCTTGTTTTTCCTTGTTGATCCCGTCCGTACTTGTATAGACACTTACTAAACGATTATCTATATCATAAACATAGGAATGATAAAAATCTTCTCCGGACTTTTCTCTTTGATACGCCACCTGGAGAATATTGCCATTAAAATCATACGTATAGTTGATGGTTTTAACACTATAGGCGGAGCTTGTTCCCAGCTCAGGCATGCCCTCAATGCGTTGCACCATCCAGGTCATTCTTCCCAGCTCATCGTAACTGTACCAGGTGGTTGCAGTACCGTTTTTGGTTTTGCTTACTTTGCCCAATAAAAAGTCTTGTGTATAGCCGGAAGCCGGTAAACCTGTTAAGGTAGTAAAATCAGGATCCGCCATATCGTAAAATACGAAAGTTTGCTGAAAACATTTTAAGGGGTCCAATACCTTTGTGGCATCATTACCAGCAGCATCCATATTGGAGATATAGTTTAAAATGGACGGGGTTAAAACACTATTGCCTGATGTAGGTGTATAGTCGGAAGTCGATTCAAAAAATAAGTTTAAATATCCGCCTGAGCTTCCTGTAACGCTGGACCTGTATTCGCCCGTCTCCACAATGCGGCCTGCCCTGTCGTAATTGTAATAGGTAAATGAAGTAAGCTGCTGACCTGCAAAGCTATTTAATTGCAGCCAGTTTTGTGAAAAACGAAGACTTCCGTCTTGTCTGTACAGGTATTGGCTTCTTCCTTCATCGGGTGTTGTTATGGCAGATACCCAGTTTAAGCTGGAATAATATTCATACTTAGTGGCGAGATTTAAATTGTGGCTATACGGACTTTGATAACTAACTGCTTTGGGTGGTATTGTGTAAGTTAACCTGTTTGTTTTATCGTAGGTGTATATGGTGTAATCTGAATATTGAACAGGATACGTAAATGATAATCCCCCCTGAATTCCGCTTTTGTATGAAACCCTGTAAACACCGGGAGGTAAAACAACATCAGTACCTGAAAAATCAATCGTGTTTCCGCTGAAAACGATGTATCTGTTGGTTTTTAAATTTAAAATATTGACCGTAACAGGATACTGCACAAATTGGTTAAGATGCAGATTTCCATTTACCACATTCATATGAATATCTGCAGGAGAGACATCATTTAAAGATCCAGGGTTAGAATAAGATTGATCCGCCGTTTCTCCGGGTTGGGTAGTTCTGCAAGTTTGTCTTAAATTTCCCAACGCATCATAAAAGCCAATGTTATCCCTGCCATTTTCATCCACACTTATTTTTTTAAAGAACTGCATACTGCTCGTGTAGGTGCCACTCATGGCCAGTTCAGTATAACTTGCCGGTATAGTATACGCTTGCGACTCATGCCCGTCTCCCATTTTTAATCCTTCTCCGGCAAGCGCCGTTCGTTTAATGCCTCCCAGATTTATATCATCAAATTGCGACCTTACATAGGGATAGGCGCTTGCGGGCACATAAGGTTCCGCAGTATTGTTATAGTTGTAATACCAACCCAATGTTCTTGCATCGGTATTCGATACAGGTTTGGGTAAATCCACTTCTCCTGCTGTCAGAGCATTTGCATTCGTTGTATTATTGGGAACATCAAAATCCGCGTAACTGTAATTTGCATTCGTTGTATTGCTTATAAAATTATCTTTATAACAAAAATAGTTTAGGTTAATAGTATAGTTTATGTCAATTGGAGCAGGCAATGTTTGCAAAACAGCCCTGCCATAAGCATCGTAAATAGTTTGAGTGGCAATAATATTCGATGTGGTAAGGTTGCGCGACTGCACCTGGGTGGTTTTTCCAAGATAATCAGAATACGCCCTTGTTTCTGAAACCACCGCCCCGTAGCCATCAAAGGTCTTGGAGGTGGTGTAATTTTTATGGAGGTCTCCGGCACATGTATTACCCAAAACACGATCATTACAGAGATGGTTAAATTGACCAAGAAGTAGGAGAAAGTCCGTATTATTTGTAACACCATCTTCATTAATGTCTGTTGGACAATCCAAGGTATTGCAAGGCTTATTAAATTGGCCAAGAAGTATTAGAAAGTCATTATTATTTACAACACCATCTCCACTGACATCTTCCCTACAACTAAACGAAATACCGGGTAAAAAAAGTATAAAAAGCAGGCAGAGAAAAAGTATCTTTTTCATTTTACAGGGATAAGGTGTATATTTTTATATTGCTTGGCTTTAGTTTTATTAACGGTTCAGTCCGGGAAATAAAATCCGGTTGTCCTTTGGGTCTTTTGCTACATAATATTCGGTTGTGCTATCGGGAGCCTTCAACAGCAGGTTCAATTCGAAAGTTAAATGGCCATTGGTGGTTACCTGGGCAATTAATATTTTGTTACCGGCATCAGGCCCGATAGCGCCATCAGTAGTAAATACCGATCCATCTATCACAGTTATTGAATTACCAACAACGGTTCCATCACCAAAAACAGCCAGTTCGTCATTAAAGCCTAAAAACGAAGCAGACTGGATGCCCGTTCCGGTAATCATGCCATCCTGGGTGGTTAGCGGAATACCTGCAGCCGTATCCGTATTTAATAAAACACCAGCTGTATTGCTGGCAGTAGTAACATTGTTTAAAAGACCATTATCTTCAGATTTAAGAATACCATACTGACCGGTCGCAACACCTCCCAAAGAAACCCATGAATCCAATGCGCGCAGTTTATTTTTAATGGACGTTTTGCTGGAAGCGGAAGTGGTACTTCCCGAGGGATTGTTGTAGAACGAAGTAGTTGTCGTAACCTTAAGATCGTTTCCTCTTGTTTTATCTGCATATACTGCCAGAAGTTTATAGCCGGGAAGCATATCCACATAGATCCTGTAGGTAACAGAACCTACAGGCAGGCTACCTGTTGGCAAACCATTGTCTGTTGACTCGGCATCTGCCTGAATGGAATCGGCAGCATTCGAAACATAATAGGTTTCTACAATGATGTTTTCCAACCCATTGGATACAAGGGGGAAAGCGATTGTTTTATGAAAGGTGCCTGCCAGCGCAGCAACCAAAACAGCATGTTTAAAGAGCGATGTTATCATAATTTTTTGGTTGAAAATAAGGCTTTTGCGAATTTATAATTTTAATGAGTTTAATCCGGACTATAATAAAAGAAGTCAATTAGCTTTCTTAATTAAAATAGCACATCGGTGCAAAACTATATTATATGGTTTACACTATTATATTAATAAATTGTAAACAATTTTAAACCAAATAAGAAAATAAAAATAATTATACCAGCAAAGGGTTCCAGGCTAAACGCCTTTTTTATAAAGAATAAAAAAATCAAAAAATCAGTATTAATACTTACTCATTTTTATCCGTCTTGTTAACAATACTTTAACATCTTTACCTTTTAAAGATTGGTATTTTTGCTCTCGTGATGATTGTCTATCTACTCGGACCTTCGCCTGATGCTCCTGTAATCAATGCTTGTCCGCTTCCTTTCGATCATACTATTCCACTCTCTCAGCTGGAATCAGGAATTAACAGGAAGGAAAAAAAAGAAACCGATCTTAATGTTACTTTGGACTTGTCTGGATAGTTGTTTTTTGTTTATAGACAATATGCCACTGGGGAAACATAAAATGAATTTGCCGACTCGTTCAGTACTGCTCACTTAATCTTAAAAATACATAATCTTCATATAATGATAATTACGACAATTTTATTTTGTAAAAAGTAACCGCTTACTTCGACTTTTAATTGGTTTGGTATAAATCACATAAAAAATTTAGCCATGAAAGAAAAAATATTTAATTTATTCCTTTATAATAGGTAAAGGAATTATTACTCAAATAGGTGTAACTACACACGAAAATTACCGGAAGCGACAATGACAAAATGGATTTTATGAAAAATGCAGTACGTTCAGGATTTAAAAAAACGAGCGATTTTTAATTCCCTCAAATTTCAAAGTATTTGTTAATGGAAGAACAATACAGGGAGTAACGTATGATACATAGATGCGAATGTGTTTTATGGGAGCAGAAACTGAATTGTTTCAGGAAATATTCGAACATTATACTACTCCGGGGAACCCGTTAATTTTTGTTACACATATTATTAATGGAGTTATTAGGAAGATGAAGGAACTTTGCAACCACTGAAAATTATTCGACTGTTGCATTATAAAATTGCATAACAAAATAATTTTTGATCACGATACTACATTAATCTTAACTTCTAAATCCTATGGCAAAAAAGACAGCAAAAACTTCCACTGGTAAAGGTGGAAAAGCAGGGAGGGGTGCCTTTTTACAATTTAAACAAATCTTAAACAGGCTCTAAATCAAAAACTGAAGAATGATGTACTCAGGGATTGTTATTCCTCCATAGCGATAGCAGTAGCACTTTCAAAAGATGCTTTAATTTCTGCTAACGTTTCAGTATAAAATTCGCGGTCCTGAAGAGTTTCCAATCCGGGGTTAGCCGAGTTTAACTGTGTCTTTCTCAGAATCGTTTTTAACAAGGCCTGGTTTTCCTGAAGATAATTTATAATGTCCGGTTTCTTTGGATATCTGTGAGTTGGTGTTGTCATTTAGTTTGATTACTTGAATTGTTTTATTGCAATATTTTAAAGAATTTGCCAGGTTGTATCGCCCGACAAAATTTTATTCAAAGGAGTTATTCCTTTTCGCGCAGAGACTGTATCAATTTGTTGTTTCATGGCAGCATCATATACAGAACGATTTTCAGCATACAGCACTCCGAATGGACGAGGGAAATAGGTATCCTCGAAAGAGGTATCAAAAAAACGGGACAATATATTGGCCTTTGTTTTATCCTTCTCATCGTGTATCCATAAGTCGTTTGGCGAAATTCCGCTTTCCTTGATGTTCACCATGACAGGCTTTAAGCCATCGAATTTGATTCCTTTTTCTTCGTTGTTACCATAGATTAATGGTTTCCCATGTTCAACTAAAATGGCTTCTTCTTTTTTCGTTTCTTTTTCAGAGAAAGCAAAAAAAGCAGCATCGTTAAATACCGGACAGTTTTGATAGACCTCTACAAAGGAAGTTCCTTTATGTTCGTGGGCGCGTTTCAACATGGCCTGCATGTGCTTTGGATCACGGTCGAGTGTGCGTGCTACAAAGGTAGCTTTGGCACCTAATGCGAGTTCGGAAGGATTAAAAGGTTCTTCGATTGAGCCATATGGGCTCGATTTGGTAACCTTTCCTTTTTCGGAAGTCGGGGAATATTGCCCTTTTGTTAAACTGTATATCTGGTTATTGAAGACCAGGTAATTTAAATCGAAATTTTTGCGCATCAAATGAATGAAATGATTTCCACCAATGGAAAAAGCATCACCATCGCCTGAAATAACCCATACGCTCAGATCCGGATTGGCAGCCTTTACACCCGATGCAATGGCAGCAGCTCTTCCGTGAATGCTATGCATACCGTAGGTGTCCATGTAATAGGTAAACCTGGATGAGCAGCCGATCCCTGAAATAAAAACAAAGTTTTCTTTTGGAACACCTAAATCAGGAAATACTGTTTGCACTTGTTTTAATATGGAGTAGTCGCCACAACCCGGGCACCACTTAACACCTGCACTGGATGCAAAATCTTTAGCACTTGGTTTGGCTGTTGGTTCTATTATCGATGTTGTCATGTGATTACTTGTTTAGAAGTTCAATAATTTTTTCTTTCATTTCGGATGTTGTAAAAGGCAATCCCTGTACTTTAGAAAGACCTGTTGCCGGAACCAGATATTTGGCTCTGATCAGTTGAAGCAGTTGTCCGCAATTCATTTCAGGAATTAATATTTTATCGTGTCCGTTTAACAACTCACCTAAATTTTTAGGGAATGGATTGATGTAACGTAAATGCACATGTGCAACATCATATCCTTCGTCTATTAATTCCCGAACTGCTGTTTTGATGGAACCATATGTTGAGCCCCAGCCCAACACAAGCAATTTAGCAGTATCGCTACCGCTGTCGGTTGTGGCTAAAGGAATAGAGTCGGCAATTTTTTTGATTTTTTCTGCGCGAAGCCCAATCATGGTTTCATGATTTTTAGCATCGTACGAAACGGTACCTGTTTCATCCTGTTTTTCCAAACCGCCAATGCGGTGCTCCAGTCCTTTGGTGCCAGGCACGATCCATGGGCGTACTAATTTTTCATTGCGTTTGTAAGGTAACAATGCGCCGTTTTCACCATTCGGTTCGGTTAGAAACGTTGCTTTGATCGGAGCGAGCTGATCTTCATCAGGGAAGCGCCAAGGCTCTGATCCGTTGGCAATATAACCATCGCTTAAAAATATAACCGGTGTCATGTGTTCAACAGAGATACGGCAAGCTTCGAATACCGTGTTAAAACAATCGGATGGCGATGATGCGGCAAGCACAGGAAGAGGCGCTTCTCCATGCCTGCCAAACATGGCCTGCATTAAATCGGATTGTTCTGTCTTGGTGGGTAGTCCGGTAGACGGGCCACCACGCTGAACATTAACTACGACCAATGGAATTTCCAACATGGTGGCTAATCCCAGGGCTTCTGTTTTTAATGACATACCCGGTCCTGAAGTAGTTGTTACAGCCAAATTTCCAGCATACGAGGCGCCGATCGCAGAACAAATCGCTGCGATCTCATCCTCGGCCTGTAAAGTTTTTACGCCGTTGGCTTTGTATTTTGAAAGTTCATGCAAAATATCTGTGGCCGGAGTGATCGGGTAGGAGCCAAGGAATAAAGCCAAGCCAGATTTTTCTGCAGCAGCTACTAAGCCAATTGCGGTGGCATGATTTCCTGTTATATTTCTGTAGATTCCTTTCGGAAGTTTGGCGGCAGAAACATGAAAGCGGGTAGAGAAGATTTCAGTGTTTTCACCATAGTCCCATCCTGCATTCAATGTTTTGATATTGGCCTTTGCAATGTCAGGTTTTTTAGCAAATTTTTCTTCGATAAATTTGGCGGTATAATCAATGGGTTTATCAAAAATCCAAAATAGAAGGCCCAACACAAACATGTTTTTACAGCGCTCGATATCTTTCGTTCCTAATCCTGATTCTGCTAAACAATCTTTGGTGTGTTTTGTTACGTCTACTTTGTGAACGGTAAAATTATCGAGAGAGCCGTCCTCTAAGGGGTTAACGCCTTCAGGAAATTCAGCCAGTCCGAGGTTCTTTTTATCAAAGCCCGAGAGATTGGCGATAATAATACCTCCTTCTTTCAACCGTGGCGAATCAACTTTTAACGCTGCGGCGTTCATGGCAATTAATACATCGTATTCATCGCCTGCAGTATATATTTCTCTGCTTCCAAAGTTTACCTGGAATCCTGAAACTCCTGAAATGGTGCCTATCGGGGCCCGTATTTCAGAAGGATAATCAGGAAAGGTGCTTAAGTCGTTTCCAAAATTGGCTGCTGTATCTGTAAATTGCATTCCCGTGAGCTGCATGCCATCACCCGAATCTCCTGAAAAGCGTACGACAACACTTTCGGCTTCTCTTACTTCAGTAAATTTACCTGCTTTTTTTTCTAGTGTATCCATTTTTTTTTACGTTTTTTTTCTTCACCATCGCAAATAAAAATTCTAAAAAGAATGCAATTAAGAGTTTGTTGCCTTTTCGAATTTTCGTATCGGACTTGTGTGGAGCATGGCTTTGAGCCAGATTGTTTTTATTTATTGACCAACGCTAAATTAAGCGTGAAGAGTTGCTTTCTTGGTGGCCAATTCATCTTTAGATTCAATATGATCGGGGTCTGCAACACAGCAATCAACCGGGCATACGGATGCACATTGTGGTTCTTCATGGAAGCCCTCGCACTCCGTACATTTATCGGTTACAATATAATAGAAATCGCTGGACACTGCCGTTTGGTTAGCATCTGCATCAGCTGTGAATCCACTTTTTGAAGTAAAACTTCCTTTTACAGTGGTCTTGTCAGAGAATCTCCAATCTGCTCCACCTTCGTAAATTGCACCATTCGGACATTCAGGTTCGCAAGCGGAACAATTGATACAATCTTCTGTGATTTTAATTGCCATGATTTTTTTTTGATAAATAGGTTAAAATTCTGCTGTAAAGAAATACTAAATAATTTCTAATTTCTATGACTTTTATCATATTCTGCGACTTTTTCAAATCCATGATATTTATCATAGTTTTGAAGTAGTTGCGTCGATACATTTGCTTCCATAAAATTAACAAATGGGCTCAGCAGCACTTATACTTTTAATGATTTGCGGAATTGCTTTTGCGGCGGGAGGGATCCTGCTATCAAAGGCTTTGGCGAAAACTTCAACCAATCCACAGAAGGGTGAACCTTACGAGTGTGGCATCCCTTCAACCGGAACATCCTGGATTCAATTTAACGTTGGATATTATTTGTTTGCACTGATCTTTTTGGTGTTCGATGTTGAATTGGTTTTTATGTATCCGTGGGCAGTAGTGGTTAGAAAAGTGGGGATGTTAGCCCTTGTTGAAATAGTAGTATTTATGTTTATTCTTTTTATGGGATTGATATACGCATGGAAAAAGGGAGCACTCAAATGGATGTAAAAAACAAAATGGAGTTTCCGGGTCAGACACACCCAACGGCTGATGGTGGCATTCTTGTAACCAAGCTGGATGATGTGATTAACTGGGCACGAGCCAATTCTTTATGGCCCCTGATTTTTGGTACTAGTTGCTGTGCTATCGAAATGATGCATGCTGCAGATGCTAAATATGATTGGTCGCGTTTCGGTTTCGAGGTAGCACGCGCCTCTGCACGGCAAGCAGATTTGATTATAGTGGCCGGTACCATCGTCATGAAAATGGCTCCTGTACTGAAAAGATTATACGACCAGATGGCCGAGCCAAAATATGTAATCGCCATGGGTGCCTGCACTATTTCGGGCGGGCCATTCTTTTACAACACCTATTCTGTGGTGAAAGGTGTAGACCATATTATTCCTGTTGATGTGTATATTCCGGGTTGTCCGCCAAGGCCAGAAGCCTTGCTGCACGCCATGATTACGCTTCAGGAAAAAATTAAACACGAACCGTATTTTAGAAAAGCTAAAGAATCAGCCAAATGACAAACGAAGAACTAAAATTGTCGATCACAACAGTGCTGCCTTCAGCCACCTTTGATGAAACCGGTGAGTTTCTCCAGGTAAACCTGGATGCTGCGAATTTGCGTTTGCTGATGGAAGCGCTTCGTTCACAGAAACAATTGGATTTTGATTCATTGTTTTGCTTAACATGTGTGGATTGGAAAGAATATTTCACCATGGTGTATCACTTGTTTTCAAGAACACATAAACACACCATCGTTGTGAAGGCTAAGATAAGTGATGTTGCCAGTCCGCAGATTGAAACCGTTTGTGACATCTGGAAAACAGCAAATTTTCACGAACGCGAAGTATATGATTTATTTGGAGTAGTCTTTTTAAAGCACCCGGATTTACGCCGGATCTTTTTAGAAGATGATTGGGAGGGCTATCCCTTAAGGAAGAATTACATTAATGAAAACATGATAGAACTATGAAGCTGCTGGGAGACGATCAGATCACAGAAGAGGGCGAATTCATCATCAATATGGGGCCTCAACATCCCTCTACGCATGGTGTATTGCATTTGAAGATTTGGCTCGATGGTGAAACAGTAAAAAGGGTGCAACCGCATCTGGGCTACATTCACAGATCGATGGAAAAGATGTGCGAAAGCCTTTCTTACAGACAGTTTATTTTCGCCACCAGCCGGATGGATTATTTAAGTGCACACATCAACAACGAAGCCTGTGCATTAACAGTTGAAAAAGCGTTACAAATACCCGCCACGCCACGTGCGCAGGTTATACGAATACTGATGGCAGAATTAACCCGGCTCGCATCACATCAATTGTGGTGGGGTTGTACCGGTCTTGATTTAGGTGCAGTTACACCCTTCTTTTATGCGTTCCGCGAACGCGAAGCCATTAACGATATAATGGAAGAAACCTGTGGAGCCAGGCTTACACAAAACTATATGGTGCCGGGCGGCGTGATGCATGATTTACATCCCAACTTTCAGAAAAGGGTGAAGGATCTGATGAAACAGATAAAAGTGAAATTTCCTGAATACGATGAATTAATAACAGGCAATGTTATTTTCCATGAACGAACAAAAGGCGTTGGTTATCTTTCGAAAGAAGATGCTATTTCCTTTGGCGTAACGGGCCCTACAGCCAGAGCATCGGGCGTGAGTTGTGATGTGCGAAAATGGTTTCCTTACGAAGGCTATGAAAAATTACAGTTCGATGAAGTTATAGATCATGGTGGCGATTGCTGGGCCAGATACGTGGTGCGCATGGAAGAAATGAAACAATCGGTCGCTATTATTGAACAACTGATTGACAATATTCCAGAAGGCGATATTCAGGCCAAAACCAAAGTCGTTATTAAACTTCCGAAAGGCGATTTTTACCAACGTGTAGAAACTCCCCGCGGGGAACTGGGCGTGTACATTGCCAGTGACGGCGGTTCCACACCCTACAGAATTAAATTCCGTTCACCTAATTTCTCCAATCTGTCGGCTCTCGAAACAATGGCTGTAGGTTCTAAGATAGGTGACCTGGTGGCCATCATGGCTACGATAGATTTAGTAATACCGGATATTGACAGATAAATTTAGAAAACGTGAACGTAATAGCAGCCATTAGTTTGTCATCACTCGCCAGTCATTTACACAATTGGTTATTGGGCACATTTAGCAGTGCAATGCTTGTACTGATAACCGAAATGGTGGTTACCGGGGTTTGTTTACTAGTCTTCCTGGTACTGCTTTGTTTCTTCCTTGGTTATATGGAACGCAAGGTGGCCGCCTTTATGCAATTACGTTTGGGCCCTAATCGCGTTGGTCCGAAAGGATCTTTACAAATCATTGCCGATACGGTGAAACTCTTATTTAAAGAAGGTTTGACGCCGGACGGATCGGATAAATTTCTTTTTAACCTGGCGCCGGGCATTATGGTGGTAACCTCTATGTTGGTAGTGGCGCCTATCGCCTTTGCCAAAGACTTTCAAATATGGGACATGAGCATTGGTGTGCTGTATGTATCGTCTATATCATCTATATCCGTGATCGGAATTTTAATGGCGGGCTGGTCGAGCTACAACAAATATTCATTGATTGGCGCTATGCGAAGCGGGGCGCAGATCGTGAGTTACGAACTTTCCATTGGCTTGTCGTTGATCTCTATTATTATCCTTACAGGCAGTTTACGTATTTCAGATATTGTAACAAGCCAGGCCGACGGTTGGTGGATTTTTAAAGGCCATATTCCTGTTATCATTTCATTTGTCATTTTTGTCATTGCTTCAACAGCAGAAATTAATAGGGCTCCATTCGATTTAACCGAAGCAGAGCAAGAACTTACCGGAGGCTTCCACACAGAGTACTCGGGTATGAAATTCGCGATGTTCTTGTTGTCCGAATACATCAATCTCTTTGTTGTATCGGCCATGGCTGCAACATTGTTCCTCGGAGGATGGATGCCCTTTCATATCGGACACCTTGCAGGCTTCAATCATATTATGGATTTCATTCCATCATCGATCTGGTTTTTAGGAAAAACATTTTTTATAGTATTTCTTATCATGTGGTTTCGCTGGACGTTTCCACGCTTGAGAATAGATCAGTTATTGAACCTGGAATGGAAATATTTATTGCCGATAAGCATGGTGAACGTGCTGTTGGTAACATTGATGGCCATCATGGGTTGGCATTTTTAAAAGAATAAGGTTAGGATAAAAAAATAAAAGACCATGTTTTTAAAAGAGTATTTCGGAACCATATTTAATGCAGTGAAATCATTACTCACAGGGATGAAACTGACCGGATATTATTTTATCCATCCCAAAGAAATTCTAACAGAGCAGTATCCCGATAACAGGGCCACGTTAAAAATGGCAGATCGTTTTCGGGGAGAAGTAACCATGCCGCACGACGAAAACAATGAACATAGATGCACCGGCTGCCAGTCATGCGAGATTGCCTGTCCGAACGGCTCCATAAAAATTGTTGCCAAGCAGGAAGTTCAGCCGGATGGTAAAAAGAAAAAACGCATTGATACCTGGATCTATCATCTGGATATGTGTACCATGTGTAACCTGTGTATAGAGGCCTGTCCGTCGAATGCGATCGTGATGGCACAAACGTTTGAACACAGCGTGTACGACAAAAAACAATTAAAGAAAATACTCAATAAACCCGGATCAAAACTAATGGAGGGAGTCGAATAAATGAGCGCATCAACTGTAGTATTCTATATTTTATCGATCCTTATTTTAGGCGGAGGACTGCTCGCTGTTATTGTACGCAACATCTTCAGGGCGGCCATATTTCTTTTGTTTGCTCTTATCGGAATTGCCGGACTGTATTTCTATATGAATTATGAATTCATCGCGGCTATTCAGATTGTGGTGTATGTGGGAGGAATTGTAGTGTTGATTATCTTTTCCATTTTTCTTACACATGAATCAGGAGGAGATATGAAGAGGCCTGCTATCGGAAGAGTGGTGTTTGCTGCTCTTGCCACAGGTTTTGCGTTTGCATTAACGATGTCATTAATTTACAAACAGCAGTTTATTCCAACGATCAATCCTGCTCTCGAGCCGAGTGTCGGAAACATCGGAATGCAAATGCTAAGTACTACAGAACATGGGTATATTTTACCATTCGAAGTGGTGAGTATGTTGTTGCTTGCATCAATGATCGGGTGCATCGTCATTGCCATGAAAATTAAAAGTCCGGATCCGGTTCCCGCATCATTAGAAGGAGCAGAAGGAGTACCAGTTAAAATAAATTAACGAAGATGAACGAAATTGGTTTAACACATGTCTTATTTGTAAGCACAGCCTTGTTTTTCATTGGCGTGTATGGTTTTCTTACACGAAGAAATATGATTACCATGCTGATGTCAATTGAATTGATTTTAAACAGCATCAATATCAACTTTATCGCATTCAATAAATTTTTATATGCCGATAAATTAGAAGGATTATTTTTTACCATTTTTATCATAACCATTGCTGCCGCTGAAGCAGCTGTCGCCATAGCCATCATTATTAACTTGTATCGAAACTACAAATCCATTGATGTAGAAGATGCAGACACCATGAAATTTTAAACGTATGCAAGGTCTAACATTCATAGCGCTGATTCCACTCCTACCTATCTTCAGTTTTATTCTGATTGCATTGATTGGTAGAAAATATTTTCCTTCTTTCTGCGGAATATTGGGAACACTTTCACTGTTGATGTCCTTCCTGCTGTCGCTTTTTACTGCGTATGAATATTTCTTTGTGATCGGAAAAGTAGAGGGCGTTTATCAAAAAATTATTGCCTTGAATTTTGTCTGGTTGCAGTTTTCGCCAACGATTTCAATAGACATGGGAATCTTGCTCGATCCAATCTCATCGATGATGATCCTCGTGGTATCTTTCATTTCCCTGATGGTGCATATCTACAGCCTTGGGTATATGAAAGGCGAGGAACGTTATGCCACCTATTATTCTTTTCTTTCCCTGTTTACATTTTCGATGCTGGGACTGGTACTTTCTTCCAATATTTTCCAGATTTATATTTTCTGGGAACTGGTGGGTGTTTCATCGTATTTACTCATTGGTTTTTATTTCGAGAAACCATCGGCTGTAGCCGCTGCGAAAAAAGCATTTATCGTTACACGGTTTGCCGATCTCGGATTTTTAATCGGTATCCTAATCCTGGCGTTTTACGCAGAAACACTCGACTTTCAAACATTAATAGCACGTCTCACATCTCCTTCTGATTATCTCAGCGGCATCGTCTCCGCCTCTTTCATGGGGGCATCCGCATTAACCTGGGGATTGCTGCTTGTCTTTATAGGAGGTGCCGGTAAATCGGCGATGTTCCCGTTACATATCTGGTTGCCCGATGCGATGGAAGGTCCAACGCCGGTCTCTGCTTTGATTCATGCTGCAACGATGGTTGTTGCAGGTGTTTTCCTTGTCGCACGATTGTTTCCTATATATGCTATATCATGTCCTGCTGCATTGGATGTGGTGGCCTTCGTGGGCGCTTTCTCTTCCCTGTTCGCTGCCATTATTGCCTGCACGCAAACAGATATCAAGCGGGTGCTTGCTTACTCTACCATGTCGCAAATTGGCTACATGATGTTTGCCTTGGGTGTATCAGGATATGGTGGCGAAAACGGTTTGGGTTATATGGCTTCCATGTTCCACCTGTTTACGCATGCCATGTTCAAAGCCTTGTTATTCCTTTGCGCCGGTTCTGTAATACATTACGTGCACAGCAATGAAATGAAGGACATGGGAGGACTTAGAAAAAAAATGCCGATTACTCACATCACCTTTTTAATTGCCTGTTTCGCCATTGCTGGTATCCCTCCATTCGCCGGCTTTTTCAGCAAGGAAGAAATTCTCCAGGCTGCTTATCATTCCAATAAATTAATTTTTGTGGTGGCTATTGCAACAGCAGCCATAACGGCTTTTTATATGTTCCGCTTGTACTTCAGTATTTTCTGGAACAAGGAATTTACCGCTAAACATGGACACGATGACCATCATGGTGAGGGAACAGCAACAATGATCTTTCCTTTGATTATTCTGGCGTGTCTGGCTGCTATCGTGGGTTTTGTGCCTTTTGGAAAATTAGTTACCTCAGATGGTCAGGAGCTGGAAACAGCATTTCATATCACATTCTCTATTGCTCCTGTATTGCTGGCAACGGCCGGTATTGTATTAGCACTGCTGTTCTACAAAAAAGAAAACAGCATGCCACAAAGCATAGCAGACGGACTAAAAATATTTTATCGTGCAGCCTATAAAAAATTCTATATCGACGAATTGTACTTATTAATAACCAAAGGAGTTGTTTTTAATTTAATTGGCAGACCGGCCGCATGGTTCGATCGAACGATCGTAGATGGTGTGGTAAATGGTATGGCAACTGCCACGGGAAAAATTTCAGAGTCTATCAAAACGTTACAATCAGGGAAAGTGCAACAGTACGCCGTTTACTTTTTTGCCGGTGTGATGGGCTTTGTACTGTTATTCATTTATTTATGGACATAAAAATTTATCGACATGGTAACTAAAGAAATTCGTGAATTATTAAAACAGGCTATCACAGATCTTAGCATTGCGGAATACGAGATAAACCGCCCGACAAGAGATTCGGTAACACTTTCGGCATGCCTGTGTGCCCGTCAATCCATGAAAAGCATGATGCGGCTTTTTCTTCTGACACATTCCATTAATCACAATGAGAGCACGAGCCTGAAAGAATTGATCAATCAATGTATACAGGTTGACAAGCAGTTTGCGTCAATCGACATATCCAACATCAATTGCAGCGAGTTGAATCATGCTGCCTGCGATGGTATGTATTGCTTATCTCTTGAAAACGTAAGTGATTGTATAGGGGCTGGAAATAAAATGAAAGCCATTGTACTGGACAATTTAAGAATTAATGAAAGAGAAATGTACGCTACGAGATGACAAATTTAGCTATTCTATTAATCGCCCCGGTTCTCACAGCTATTGCTGTGTTACTATGTCCTAAAACAACGCAGGTACGTTGGGCTGCATTTGTTGGCGCCATTGTCCAGCTGGGGCTTGCTTCTTCTTTGATGTTTTCATACCTGGCCGAAAGAGCTACCGGGAATGCGTCCCAAATGCTCTTTCAATCCAGGCACTCCTGGTTCAGCATCCTTCATATCGAATATTATGTGGGTGTTGACGGCATATCGGTGGCCATGATTATGCTCACCGCTGTGGTAGTGATGACTGGGATTTTAATATCATGGAATGTCGATAAACTAACAAAAGAATTTTTTGTATTGATTGGTTTGTTGAGCATAGGAGCGTATGGCTTTTTCATTTCGCTCGATTTATTTACCATGTTCTTCTTCCTTGAACTGGCTGTTATTCCGAAATTTTTATTGATCGGAATATGGGGCAGCGGGAAAAAAGAATACAGCGCGATGAAGCTGGCGCTGATGCTTATGGGAGGTTCTGCCCTGGTGCTAATTGGTTTGCTATGCCTGTATTTCAATACCAATTCGGGCGATGGCACACACACCTTTGATCTGTTAAAAATTGCGCATCAGCACATCTCTATCGAAGCACAACGTTTTATATTTCCTTTGCTCTTTGTGGGGTTCGGCGTGTTTACCGCCATGTTCCCTTTTCATACCTGGGCGCCTGATGGTCACTCCTCTGCACCAACAGCAGCTTCCATGTTCCTTGCGGGTATCTCCATGAAGCTGGGCGGATACGGGTGTTTGCGCGTAGCCACGTACCTGATGCCGGAAGCGGCACATGAGTATTCCTGGATCATTATTCTTCTTTCTACAATCGCGATTATCTACGGAGCTTTCGCCACCTTAATGCAAAAAGATTTAAAATACATCAACGCCTATTCATCCGTAAGTCATTGTGGCTTTGTATTGCTTGGAATCGGGATGCTCACGAAGACAGCCATCACCGGAGCTGTCATGCAAATGGTATCGCATGGTTTGATGACAGCCCTTTTCTTCGGCGCTATCGGCATGATATACGAACGCACCCACACCAGGCAGGTGGAACAACTCGGCGGCTTATTGAAAGCCATTCCGTTTATCAGTACTATTTATGTGATTGCAGGATTGTGTTCGCTCGGCCTGCCCGGTTTTAGTGGCTTCGTTGCCGAGATGACCATTTTCATGGGATCCTGGCAAAGGCCTGAACTGTTCAATCGTATCGCAACGATATTGGCGTGTGCATCCATTGTGGTAACAGCAGTTTACATATTAAGGGCTGTGGGCCAATCAGTAATGGGGCCAATAAAAACAGAGGGTTTCCGGACCCTGAAAGATGCCACATGGAATGAAAAATTAGCCTCGGCAACATTGCTGATTGCTATACTGGCCGTTGGTATTGCACCCTTCTGGCTAAACAATTTAATAACCCCCGACACGCAACTGATCATCGAGAACATTGCAAGAGGAGTGGTTGGAAAATAAGGATTTAAGCAGCGGTAGAAATACATAAAATTATGAACACTGACCTTTTACTATTAATGAAATCTGAACTGAGCCTCGTGCTTATCATCTTTATATTGTTGTTCCTAAAGGTCTGGGATAATAAAATAGAGCATGCCACATTGCTGTATATTACCAATTTTTTATTGGTGATCAATTTAATTGCCGGTCTCTTTTTTAATACGTCCGGTGAATTGTTTAGTGGGATGTATCATACCAATAATTTATTGGCGCTCGAAAAAACAATCCTTAACATCGGTACCCTTATTATTTCGTTGCAGGCATTCGAATGGCTCAAGACACACAAGCATATGTTAGAGTTTTACATCCTCCTGCTGACTACCTTGCTTGGTATGTTCTTTATGATTTCGAGTGGTAATTTCCTGATGTTTTACTTAGGCCTGGAGCTATCTACCATTCCGTTGGCAGCGCTTGTTAACTTTCATATTGATAAAGTAAATTCGTCGGAGGCTGCTGTTAAAATGATTCTGTCTTCGGCTTTCGCCTCCTGTATTATGTTGTTTGGTATTTCCATGCTGTATGGCACAACAGGTACACTTAGTTTTGCTTTGATGCCTGAACATCTTGCAGGAAGCCAGTTACAGTTGCTGGCATTCATTTTTGTTTTTGCCGGTTTTGCATTCAAATTATCTGCCGTTCCTTTTCACTTGTGGACAGCCGATGTGTACGAAGGAGCGCCGGTAGCGGTGACCTCTTATTTATCGGTTATCTCAAAAGGATCCATCGTATTTATTTTTATGTCGGTTTTGTTTTCGCTCTTCAAAAACTTTGAAGGCATGTGGTACAACATATTGTTCCTAACAGTGGTATTGACCATCACGATCGGAAATCTTTTTGCTATCCGGCAGAATAATATCAAACGTTTCCTTGCCTTTTCATCTATCGCGCAAGTGGGTTATATTTTATTGGGCATATCCTCCGGAACCAATATGGGCGCTTCTTCAGCCATTTATTTTTTAATTGTGTATACGTTCTCCAACCTCGGCGCATTCGGCGTTGTGGCTCTTGTATCGGCGCAAAGCGGGAAAGAAAACATCAGCGACTACAAAGGATTTTACGGCAGCAATCCAATGCTCAGCTGGGTCATGGCAATCTCACTTTTTTCGTTGGGAGGTATTCCACCAACAGCGGGGTTCTTCGGAAAAATGTTCCTGGTAACAGCAGGGGCAAGTAAAGGGAATTATATTTTAGTAATCATAGCAGCCTTGAATATGGTGGTATCGCTGTTTTATTATCTAAAAGTGGTGAAAGCAATTTTCATTGATGAAAATGAGTACCCAATTGTAAAACTGAACGGCAGCCTGTCATTGAAGATAGCCTTAGTGATCTGCATGGTGGGTGTGGTCACCACCGGATTTGCACGTGGATTATTTGAATACATTAACACGCTAATAGGACAATAACACCATGGCACTGAATCCGAATCATACATACGAAGAATTGGATGGAGTTAAATGCTCTATCGTAGAAAAGAACTGCACAGTGGAGCGCGTTGACTTCCTGAAAAAATTGTTGGAGTTTAATGATTTTACTGTTGTTGTGGCGAAGAGTCCACCACCTAAGATTGCTGCTGTTAAACCACCGGTAGTCGTTAATCATGATGTTGTTTCAGTTGTTTCAGATACCCCCATTGATGTTCCACCGGCGGGGCCTGAAACATTCACGCTGGGTGTAACAGATCTAAGTTTTAATCCAACCAATGCCGTTTTTAACCGCGAACTAAAAACTCCGGACGGGCATATTGTCAGCTCCAATTTTTGGAAACAATTGGAGACAATATCGCAGGATCAGAAGTGGTATTGGAAAAACTAAAAATATAAAAGAACATCGCATTACCTTTATTCACGTGCCATCTATTCATTTGTTTTTCTGTTACAAGATTGTACTTTTTGTAATTATAAATTGCTATCATCGCCCCGCAAAAATTACCACATATTGGCTTTAAAAGTTTTTATGTTATTCGATAATGATTGGGCAAATTGAAATTTTAATTAGATTTGATAAGCAGATGAATACACTTTACATGAAATTAAAAAACCTTCGTCTATTGTTCGAATTATGAAAATAGGCGAAACTTTTAACCTCGTCCAAGGCGGAAATAAGCGCAACATGCGATTACAGACATATTGTGCGCAATTATGACAGCTTCGATTTAACTTTGAGCGAACCCCAACAGTTAACAATTAAAAACATGAAAACGTATAAGCAAAAAAAATGGAATCAATTTCGCAATTTTGAAATACTTGACGAAGGTGTAAAGTATGAATACAAAATTGAGGAGGGTTATTACGCTCAGACATTAAAGTTCGAAACAATTGGATTTGACGAACAAATTAGCGACAAAAAACCATCACCAGTTATGCTTGGATTAGTTCTTTCGATCATATTTAACATTATTCTTTTTTTTCTTGCATATGGCAATAAATTTATTGACATGAATGCACCAATGTCACCGTCAGCTTTTTTGATTATAGCCATAGTACCACTGATAATTTTCAAAACTTCTTTGAAGAGGCAACATCTTAAATTTATCGTTGGCAACAAAAATCTTTGTTTCTGGTATGACAATAAATATAAAGCAGATGTGGACAACTTTATTGCTGAAATTAAAAATGCAAAAAGGGATTATATGCGTAATAAATATTTAGTACTAAACGATTATGTTGACACTTATGTTTTTAAAAATACATTGAATTGGTTGCGATCTGACAAATTTATTGATGACAATGAATACAACGAATGGTTGAAGAAACTCGAGGACAGAAAAATAATTCGAGGAGAATAACATGCGCACAACATGTCGCCTTTTGCAATTTTATTTTTTGGGGTGCCCAGCGTTACGATTTATTTTTTATTTTTATTCCGAATATCCGGTCCAACTGGAGAAGTATTATAAGAATAATTCATTACATTAGCATGA
>OLLH01000183.1_pt1 | contig 22914 bp, 21 predicted proteins | sample 1604451 | NCBI WGS metagenome assembly OLLH01 (sample SAMEA104055714, study PRJEB20765) | soil metagenome | isolation source: soil
TTGTCGGGTTGGGTTTTGTGGGAAGGTAATGGCGCTTGGAACATTGTCCAATTTGCAATTGGATTCGTAGCGATGAAATGAATATATAAATGAAATTACGAAATTCAACAAATAACTCGAACAGAATATGCGAACATTACTCGTATTATTTTACCTATCATTTAGTTTAACAGTTTTTGCACAAAGAACTGAAACCATTTACAGGTCAAAAGGAAACTTATTGCAAAATTATTATAAAGTTTTACTCCCTGATTCTACTTCGAAAGGGCTATTAATAATCCTTGGTGGATTTTGCACAACTCCAGACGAAGTTCTTCAAGAAACAAAACTACCAATAACAGCATGTAAGGCGGGTTATACTGTAATACTTCCATATCTTATTAATGATTGTGACAGCATTGATATTAAAGGTACTTTTCAAGTAAATCTTGAATATTTAATAGCAGAAGTAAATGAAAAGTACAAAATTCCTGATAATAAATTTATAATTGGCGGACAGTCTTTGGGCGGGTTTAGAGCTTTATTTTATGCAGAACAAGCGTATAAAAAGGAGAATAAAAAGGTTATAAAACCCAATCTTGTTTTTGGAGTTGATCCGCCCTTGAATATGAAACGGTTTTGGAATAGTTTTACTTACAACGTGAAAATTAATTTTTCCCCTATGAGTGTTGGCGAAAGTACCGAGATGCTTCGAAGATTTAAGCTCATGTATGGTGGCAGCCCTATAGAAAATCCAAAGAAATATGAAGAAGTTTCGGCTTTTTATCCAGATGCGAAAGATGGTGGAAATATAAAATATTTAAAAACAGTTCCAGTCAGACTTTATTGCGATCCGGACATTAACTGGACTATAGAAAATCGTAGGGGCTCTTTTGAAACAATGAATGCAACTGACTTGTCGGGCTGTATTTCGCAACTTAAGTTATTAGGAAATCAAAATGCAGAGTTTGTAAATTGCTTAGGAAAAGGTTTTAAGCCTGATGGAACGAGGCATCCTCACTATTTCTCAATGCTTGATGCAGATGAATTTATCACATGGGCAAATACAATGTTAGGTTACAAATAGCTGGGATTCTTGGACAGTATGGATTACGTGCAATTAAAAATTGCGGTGTATTCCAAGCGACATTACCTTCCCGCAAATCCGCCCGACAAATATCGCTTAACTGTGGCTGCTGACCGGACTATGCTTTCTAAAGCCCGTCTTTGTTTAGTTTCGTCCGTTACTGGCAAGCATGCTGTGTGTAAAAATATTTTGCGCTTTGAGAAATTCTTAATTTTTTGTATACTTATATCATGAAAAAATCGACTATTATACATGCACTAAATGAACTTCCTAATCAGTTCGACTTAGATAATTTTCTTGAGCGTTTAATCGTAATTGAAAAAATAGACGAAGGAATGAAAGAAGCAAGAGTTGGGAAAACCATAAGTCACGACAAAGTAAAAAAATTGGTTGCTAAATGGCACAAATAAGTTGGACGAAAAAATCGTTGAAAGACTTACGAGCTATTAACGATTATATTTCACTTGACTCAACATTCTATGCAGCTCGATTTATTTCTAAACTTATCCAAAGGGTTGATCAGCTAATTGAATTTCATGAATCTGGACGCGTGGTTCCTGAAAAAAAAGAAACTGAAATTCGCGAGCTCATCGAAGGTAATTACAGAATTTTTACCGACTCCAGAAAGAAAAAATAACTATCCTAAGAATTCATAATTCCGCTAGAAAAATTAAATAAGGCCTGCCACTAACAGCATTGCCACTATCTTTCATTTTCGTAATCAAATATTTTTTCGGAAAGATTTTTGTTTGTTCCATTATTAGTTAACTTTGTGACGTGGAACAAATAAGACAAATCATTTATTACAAACATCATTTTGAAGAGTTCTTTAACGAGCAGACTGAAAAAGTGAAAGCGAAAATTGATGAAGTTCTTTTCCTTATTACCATTGTTGACCGAGTTCCTAAAAAGTTCTTGGATCATATGGCGGGGACTAGTGGACTTTATGAAGTTCGGGTTGAATTAGGTAGTAATATTTTTCGCGCTTTTTGCTGTTTTGACGAAGGTAGTTTAGTTGTATTGTTTAATGGGTTCCAGAAGAAAACTCAAAAGACACCAAGATCTGAAATCCAAAAGGCTGAAAGATTAAAAGCGGAATATTTTGAAGAAAAAAGAAAAACAAAAGACCATGAAAGAAAAAAGTAAATCAACTAAAAACATAACGACTTTCGAGGAACACCTTGACAAGCGTTACGGTACGACTGGTTCAGTAAAACGGACAGAATTTGAAATTAAAGCAAAGGCATTTGCAATTGGAGAAGTTATTAGAGAAGAACGACACTTAGCCCACATGACTCAAGAGCAACTTGCTGACAAAACCGGGACTAAAAAGAGCTTTATTTCAAGAATTGAAAATGGTCACAGTGACATTCAATTATCTACTCTCTACAGACTTTTGGAAATTGGACTTGGCCGAAAAATTTCATTCTCCATTGAGTAGAGTAAAGAAAAACGGCGCCTGCTTAGACTTATCAAAGCAACCCGGAATGTTTAACCACTACCTCTCCAACAACAATAATAGCAGGCGCTCCATAATTTTCATCGTGAGCCATTTTTTCTATGGTAGCAACGGTTCCAATAATCATACGCTCGTTTGCTAACGAGCCATTTTGAATAATGGCAACGGGAGTATCTTTCCGGCCTCCTTCAATAAACAGATTCATTATTTCACCCAGTTTGTTCATACCCATCAGGATTACAACAGTCGCACTGGATGTAGCAGCCATGCGGATATCATTCGCTGTCTTCCCATCCGACATGGTGCCTGTCATTACCCAGAAACTTTCATTAACCCCACGTTTTGTTAATGGAATTCTTTGCAATTCCGGAACGGCTATACTACTTGAAATACCGGGAACGACTGCTGTTTTAATACCATGCGATTCGGCATGAAGGATCTCTTCCATGCCTCTTCCGAAAACAAAAGGATCACCTCCTTTTAAACGCACAACATGCCCCGAATGGAGTGCATGTTCTACGATGAGTTTATTGATTTCTTCCTGCACTATGGAGTGATTGCCTGCGCGTTTGCCTACGAAAATAAGTACCGCATTTTTTTTTGCGTACTTCAACAAGTCAGGATGCACAAGCGCGTCGTAAAGAATTACATCGGCATTTTCAAGCGCTTTAATTCCTTTTAATGTAATCAGTTCCGGATCACCGGGACCCGCCCCTACCAATGTTAACCGTGGATGAACAATTTTATTTCCTACCATTGCATCCGTAAATAATTATCCTTCTGCCTGAGTTGTTTTGTCCAACGTTTCAATTACGCTTTCCGGTAATTTAACATCTGCGTGTTTTACACGGTACGCATCGATCATTCCAAGGAAGTTCTTCGCCTCATTGAAATATTGATTGGCAAAAGCCTCCGTCGGCTCGCTTTGATTCATCTTTAAAACAAACGTTTTGAAGTCACCGTCAAATTTAAAGTCGCCGGTTTGAACAAAGTTTTTATCGAAATCATTGATGATACCAATATGCGTATTACATGTAACCTGCTTGCTCAATAATAAAGCTTTAGCGCCACTTACAATGGTCACGTAAGAATAGTAAATAGCATCCACATAGGATTTAGCATCCAAAGCTTTTTTAGCCCAATCGAATTTTTCTTCTGCCTCAAAAACTAAAGTAGCCACCAAGTCGATCATGACACCGGCACATTCCCCCAATCCTACTAAAGTCTGATATTTCTCTTCGGTATCCCAATCAATATAATCTGTATTCACGATATTGGTTAAATCAGCATGATGCTTCAACAATTGATAGAAATAATCTTTGCCCTGACGTTTGTAATACCCGTTAAAATATTCGCCATCTGCAGAATTGTGATCGTAATCATCCAACAACGTTCTCAATACAGCGGGACCTCTTTTGCTTGGGAATTTAATGACCTTTTCTGCTATAGCGCCTTCGCCATCTCCCAACACACCTCCACCTAAAATCAGTTGTAAAGCAGGAAGAACATTCGCGCCATTTTTAATAGAACTTCCGTGGAAACCAATGGTCGCCATAGAATGCTGGCCACAAGAATTCATACAACCACTGATCTTTATTTTGATATCGTTGTTATAAATCAATTCAGGATATTCTTCTGAAATTATTTTTTCGAATATACGGGCGGCTCCTGTGCTGCTTGATATACCCAGGTTACAAGTATCAGTTCCCGGACAAGCTGTGATATCTGCCGTGCTGTCAAAACCGGGATCCGCCAATTCTAATTTCTCTAATTCTGTAAAGAAATAAGGAAGGGCTTCTTTTCTAAGATATTTAAATAAGAGACCCTGATTGGGAGTGATGCGAATATCATCTGCTGCAAATTTCGTTACAAGAGGCGCTAATTTACGGGCTTTCTCCGTGCTTAAATCACCGGTAAGCACACGCATGTACACGCCATAAAAACCTTTTTGTTTTTGTTCAAACACATTGGTTTTATACCAGGCATCGTACTTTGCCTGATCCTTAATTTCGTAAGCAGGAATAGCTGTTTCAGCAGCAGGACCGGCATCCTGAATGATGTTTCTATCTATCTTAAATATTTTGGATTTAATGGCTTTCTTCTCTGCCTCCACCATTTCCATGAATGCTTCCAAACCAATATCGTTAATGAGGTATTTCATACGGGCTTTCATTCTTCGTGTTCTTTCACCATAGCGATCGAACACACGTACAACAGCCTCCATAAATGGAATAATTAAATCTTCATGCAAAAATTCATGAGCTACTTTAGCAAGGACTGGCTGTGATCCTAAACCACCACCAATCATCACTTTAAACCCTCTTACTTCCTGACCGTTTTCTGTTTTTATTTTTGGAATGAATCCTAAATCATGCATGAAGGTTAAAGCGGTATCTTCTTCTGAAGAAGAAAAAGCGACCTTAAACTTACGGCCCATTTCCTGGCAAATCGGGTTTCTCAGGAAATACTTAAACATGTCATGTGCGTAAGGAGTTATGTCGAACAACTCTTTCGGATCGATACCCGCAGCAGGTGAACCTGTAATATTCCGTACGGTGTTGCCACAAGCTTCTCTCAGTGTAATACTATCTTCTTCCAGTTTCGCCCATAATTCAGGCGTTCGTTCTAAACTCACGTAGTGAATCTGAATATCCTGACGTGTTGTTAAATGCAGATTACGAATCGCATATTCATCCGATATATCCGATATTTTCAGCATTTGCTTCACCGTCATCCGACCATAAGGCAACTTGATTCTAATCATCTGAACACCTTGCTGACGCTGGCCATACACACCTCGTGCTAAACGAAGGCTTCTAAATTTTTCACTGTCTAAAGTACCTTCTCTGAATTGTGCAATCTTCTTTTCCAGATCAAGAATATCTTGTTCAACAATGGAATTTTCTAATTCGGTTCTAAAACTTTGCATACTATTTGGGGTTACTATTTTTTTGATGTCATTCCGAATTTATTTCGGAATTTCGCTTAAGCATATCAATAAATTTACAACATTATTACTGAATAACAACCTTGCTAATTTTATCTGCCAACTCACTTAACTCGTCCAAGGTGGCATGTTTTATAATCATATCGGCATCTTCATTGGTCTGGTATATCGGGCTGTTTTTATCCAATACATCAATCTCATAAAAATTTTCTTTACCGATAATCAACTGTGCATTTTTACGATAATCCAGATAAGGTGAAATTGCTGTGATGATAACGATGAAACCTTCACGTCGCAACAGGGCAGCCATCTCTGCTATTCTTCTTACATTTTCAGCCCTGTTGGAATCACTGGAGTTAAGGTCTTTGGATAAACCGGAACGTACATCTTCACTATCAATCCATATAGGATTTTTACCAATATCAAATAATTTTCTTTCTACGATTTTTGCCAGCTCTTTCTTCAAGCTGGGCTTCGGGCCTGTAATCCAGATCACTTTACTTTTCACCTTATAACGTTTTTCGCGTTCTTCGGCTGTTACTGCGTTATCGTATGCCGAAGGATCTATAACTTGTCCTTCACTTTTTATAATGATTCCACCTCCTGCAATTTCATATTCATCCACCAACACAAACCGACCTAAGGTTTCGTTTTCTGATGCAAGATCAAATGCAATTGGTTTAAATGTTTCTAAAATCACTTCGGCAACTTCATGACGCTCTACCTGCGCTACTTCTTTAATATCTAAATTAGAGGCATTCAAAACATGAACCACTTCTTTTACACGTACCTGAGCCTCTTGCGTTCCTACCTTTAACTTATAGTTTTTACTTTTTACCAAAGGCTGTTTTCCCATCCAGAATAAATTCACTTTTATCTCTGAACTTACATGTGGTGGGGTTTCTCCGGCCTTGGCCATGATTTCACCACGGGTAATATAGATCTGGGTATTTAGCATAAGACCAACCGAATACCCGGCATCGAGTGAGGTCCGAGAGGAATCCACATTAAAACCTTCAATACTTTTTACCAATGATCTTTTGTTGGAAGGATAAAAAACAACTTCATCTCCGACAGCTATACTACCACTTTCTATAAGGCCTGTAAAGATTCGTCTGTCGTCACCTTCGTTTGTAAACTTGTACACGTCCTGAACAGGCGCACGAAATGGTTTTAAATTATTACTCGGTTCTTTTATAAAACTATCCAAAGCAGATAAAACGGTCTCTTTTTTATACCAGGGCGTCTTATCACTTAGTTTAACAATATTCTCCCCATTAAATGCAGAAACAGGAATAAAATCAATCGGTTGAATACCTATCTTACCAAGAAACTCAGAATATTCCAGAGAAATATCTTTATATACCTGTTCAGAATAATCCACCAAATCCATCTTGTTGATCAACACATAAAATTGTTTGATACCCAACATGGCTAACATATACCCATGACGACGAGAGTTTTCCTGGATTCCTTCTTTCGCATCAATCACCAGAAAAGCAGCTTCAGCATGAGCTGCACCGGTAATCATATTTTTTAAAAATTCTATATGACCGGGTGCATCAATGATGGTATAATTCCGCTTTTCTGTATTAAAAAAAGTTCGGGAAATATCTATTGTAATTCCTTGTGCCTGTTCGTCCTTCAACGCATCTAACAAAAATGCATACTCAAAAGGCTTAGAGTTACGTACGCAATTGGCTCTGATCGCTTCGAGCTTACCTTCAGGCAGACTATTGGTATCAGCAAGTAACCGACCAACCACCGTGCTTTTGCCATGATCTACATGACCTACAATAACAAAACTTAGTTGTTCTTTATTACTGATGCCCTGCATGGTTGTTGTTTTTTCTACCGACTTATTGAGTGCTTCTACTGACATTCCAGTTTGATTTGATGATTTGATGATTTGTTAATTCGATGATTCGTTAATTTGAAAATTATTTAAACATTAACAATTTCATAATTTATAATTCTTAACTACATATACCCTTCCTTACGCAAAGCTTCCAGCCCACCAGCGCCTTCTTTATCCTGCGCCCGACCTGATCGTTCTGCTATATTGGCGAACTTACCGCTTTCCAGTTCTTCAATAATTTCTCTTACATTTTTCGAAGTACTTTGAACCGGTGTGGTGCAAGGATAACATCCCAAAGAACGGTAACGCTTGCCTTCGCCTTTATCAAAATATAAATCGATGATCGGAATTTTTTCTCTTTCAATATATTCCCAAATATTTAATTCTGTCCAATCCAATAAAGGATGTATCCGCACATGTGTGCCCGGTGAAAAATCTGTTTTGTATTGATTCCAGAATTCAGGAGGTTGATCGCCAACGTTCCACTCACTATTTTTATCTCTTGGAGAAAAATAACGCTCCTTAGAACGGGAACCTTCTTCATCTGCACGAGCTCCAACAATAACACCGGTATATGGTTCTTTATTCTTATCCACCACATATTTCCCTATAGTATGATCCAAACGATAACGTGGCCAGGTACCATCAAGGGTATGTTTTAAAGCATCTGATTTCAAAGCCTTACAGCATGACAATCTATCTATAGCTCCATCAGGAAAAGTTTGCTTGTTTTTTAATGCTTCTGTATTTTCGCCATACACCATATTCAGTTTCCACTCAAGCGCTAACTTGTCGCGGTAGGTAATCATGGCAGGAACTTTATAGTGTGTGTCAATATGCACCAAAGGAAAAGGAACATGTCCGAAAAATGCTTTACGCGATAACCAAAGTAAAACAGTACTATCCTTTCCGATAGACCACAACATGCCCAGATTTTTAAATTTAGCATACGCTTCTCTCAGGATGTAAACACTTTTTTCTTCTAGCGTCTCTAATCTGTCCATTTATTGTGTTTTTTGAATAATAAAATTGTATAATTGAACGACCGACTCCTCGATTCTTTGTTCGTTTGTTTTGATAACAATTGCAGGAGAAACGGGTATTTCAAACGCTGAATCAATGCCGGTAAAGTTTTTTATTTCGCCTGCTCTTGCTTTTTTATAAAGACCTTTAACATCACGTTGTTCACAAACTTCGAGTGGGCAATTTATAAATACTTCATAAAAATCGTGCTCTCCGATAATTGATTTTGCCAGGTTTCTAATATCTTCTGTGGGGCTGATAAAAGAGTTAATAGTGATAACGCCTGTTTCAACAAATAATTTAGTTATTTCCGCTACCCTTCTGATATTTTCTAACCGATCCTCTTCAGAAAATCCGAGATTTTTATTGATCCCGAAACGCATATTATCACCATCCAGCAATTTTACGAAATAGCCACTCTCGTGCAGCTTTTTTTCAATATGCTTTGCAATAGTGCTCTTCCCCGATCCTGAAAGGCCAGTTAGCCAAATGGCAACTCCTTTCTGTCCTAAAAGTCGCTCTTTATCTGCCCTTTGAAGTATATCTCCAAATATCGGATGAATATTTTCATCTGAATATAATTTGTTTTTTTTATTTGTCATATGGAATACGCCATGTTGTCTTCATCAATATTTCCGCATTTGGTGCTTGGCTATTTCTGAAATTGTTGCCATCAAATTAAAACTAAAAACCCCACTATAAAGTGGGGTTTTGTTATTAAAACAATATGTTTATAATATCTATTAAAGCCCACAAATTTTTAAATCATATTACAACAACAGCATGTTGCAACAGAAATAATACTATTTGTGATAGCTGAGTTCATTTATAATCTAAATTAAATTCCATGTAAAGATATGTTTAATAAAATAAAAAATCAAACAAATTATTAATTATCTAAATGCCTTATTCAAAATATTCAAACTTAAAACCAAAAATATAATTTTGATATTTTTAAAATTGGCTTTATATTCGCAACAAATATCCAAAAGATCAAAATTGAAAGCAAAGCATACATATTCTGTTTTTTTAGGTTACAACAATCTTATTGCAGCTTGTTGTTGTTGTTGCATTGACTGTGCTTAAACACACCACTTATCTCCCCTGTTTTTAATTCTCTATATTTTATTCTTTATTTCGGTAACATATACTGAATTCGACACAACGATAAGTTCGATAGGATAACGTTTTGCTATTAATTATTCATTAAATTAAATTATTTATGACCACTGATTCTGATACATTTATATACAACCGCCACTTTGAATTGGAAAATGGACAACAACTTCCATTTCTGGAAATCGCTTATACAACTTATGGTAAATTAAATGCAAAAAAAGATAACGTAATTTGGGTATGCCATGCACTCACTGCGAATTCTGATGCTGTTGACTGGTGGCATGGGTTGATTGGTAAAAATCGATTTTTCAATTTTGATGAATACTATATCGTTTGTGCGAACATGTTGGGATCTTGTTACGGAACCTCCGGGCCTCTTACTAAAAACAAAGAAGGAAAAGTATACGGGAAAAGTTTTCCTCAGACAACCATACGCGACAATGTTAAAGCACAAAAACTATTGTTTGACACATTAGGGTTGAAGAAGATAAAAGTTATTTTAGGTGGCTCTATGGGAGGACAACAAGCTTTAGAATGGTCAATCATGTATGGAGAATTGATAGAAAATGCGGCTCTGATAGCCTGTTCTGCTTATCAATACACATGGGCAAAAGCTTTAAATGCATCTCAACGTTTGGCCATAGAAGCAGACAGCACCTGGCAAACGGATGATATTGATGGCGGTATGAAGGGCATGAAAGTTGCGCGTGCTATAGCCCTGCTTTCTTACCGAAGCTATGAAACTTATAACAATTCACAAAAAGACGAAGACAACGAATTATTGGAAAACTATAAGGTAGAGTCGTATCAAAGATACCAGGGAGAAAAATTAGCAAAGCGATTCAATCCTGCATCATACTATAGCCTTACCAAGACAATGGACAGTCATAATATTGCCAGAGGTAGAGAAGATGCTAAAACGGTATTAAACAGTATTAAGGTACGCACGATTGTAGTAAGTATTTCAAGTGATATTTTATTCCCTCCTTGTGAACAGCATTTTTTAGCAGAACATATAAAAGACTCTGTTTATAAAGAAATAGAATCCGTTTATGGTCATGATGGGTTCCTTGTGGAATTTGAAAAATTGAGCGCTATTTTGAATGCTTTTTTAAATAATTAATGCATCAAAAGCTAAATCTAAATTGGAAAAACAACCTTTATCTTATTGTAAATTAAACATATATTCTTATATTTGAATAAACTTAATATTTCAGATCATGAAAAATTTCAAAATATTGCTTTTGTTAATTATTCCTTTCGGCATTTATTTGTCAGCCTGTAAAAAAGAAACCGGTTCAGATCCACAACAAACAACTACAACTACAACAACTAAAAAAGTAAACACAATAGACTCTCTCATTTATTTTAAAGGAATAGTCGGTGGTGTTGACCTAAAATTATTTCGTGATACAATTTATACAAATATAGCAGGCGATTCTGTAAAAAACTTCTCAAACGGACCCGAATATCTTCCTTTTTCTTTTGTTGTTAAAGTGACTAAAAGCGGAGCTATTGTGTTTCCACAAAGTGGTGGTATTACATTTATATATGATGATACTACAGCCTTAGGCAGTGCAGACTACCGGAATATAATAACAGTTAAGTCTTACACGTATGGAAAACTATCCACCAGTAGCTCGAGTAAAGGCGTAAGTGGAGCACGCGTATTTTATTTTGATGCCAATGGTGTTGAATGGGCCACAGATAAAGGCATTGGAACTCAGTCTGGAAGTTTTATAGTGAGCTCCTATGTTGATTATACGGATCCTATTGCACCGGGCACTTACAAAAAGATTCAAGCTTCTTTTTCCTGCATTTTGTATGATGGAAAAGGTAATTCTAAAACATTAACCAATGGTTCCTTTTCTGGAAAGATCATGACTAAATAAATTGATTTTTCTTTAATTTTTTTACTACTACCAATTTAAAAACAAATCTTTACGAATGAAAAAAATTATTTCCCTGTTCCTCCTGACTATTCTTTCATTAACAGCTTCCGCACAGAATTCCAATGCACCGGTTGAAATGGCAAATGCGCTGTATGCTAACGGTAAAATTTACCTGGTAGTAACAGTATTGTTAATGATTTTTACAGGGATTGTTATTTTCCTGATTCGCATAGACAGAAAGGTAAGTCAGCTGGAAAAACAACTGGCTGACAAAAGTTCTTAAGGAAAATGATATGGGTCATTTTCCTTGACGATTGTTCTATTTAATTTTGCTAAACCTCTTCTTTCAATTACCTTTATCGAGTTATTTTGAATGTCTCCGATTAAATGAAAAAAAGCCACATCATTGCTATTGTTATTATTGCACTCGCCATTGGCGCGATCCTGAGTACCGTATCAGATTCCAGCACCTATGCATCTTTTAAAGTTGCAGCATCCAACCCATCGTCAGAATATCACGTGGTTGGGAAGCTGAACAAACAAAAAGAAATGCATTATGATCCTAAAGAAAATATGGATTTATTTTCCTTTTATATTATCGACAACACTGGAGAAGAAAGAAAAGTATTGTTTAATGGTACAAAACCGAACGACTTTGAACGATCAGAGCAGATTGTAGTGGTAGGAAAAGTAAAAGGTACTGAATTTATTGCTTCCAGCATTTTGATGAAATGCCCTTCCAAATACAACAATACTAAAGAAGAATTAAAAGAGATTAAAGCAAATACATGAGGCTGCTATTCCAAAAGTCGGTAGTTCGTCATGCTGTCCGCCTCAGGCGGATCAGGATGACTGTAAAATTGATACTTTTGAGACAGCCTTAAAATTTACTTTAATAGAATTTACCATTATATGGAATACATTGGAGAGCATCTTTTATTTGGTAAATTAGGACATCTGTTTGTAATCCTGGCTTTTGTTGCATCAATACTTTCCGCATTAAGTTACTTTTTTGCTTCCAAAGAAGCATCTCTTGAAAAAGGATGGAAATCCATTGCAAGAACAGCTTTCGGCATTCACGCATTTTCCGTTTTAGGTATTGTAGTAGTTATGTTCTACCTAATCTACAATCATTATTTTGAATATTTTTATGTTTGGGAACATTCATCCAAAACACTTCCCTTTCGATATATCCTAGCCTGTTTCTGGGAAGGCCAGGAAGGTAGCTTTCTACTCTGGATCTTTTGGCATGTTGTATTATCCATTTTTATAATGAGGAAAGGCAAGTATTGGGAAGCTCCTGTTATGACTACCATCTCATTGGTGCAGGTATTTTTAACATCTATGCTTTTAGGTATTTACGTGCTCGATTATAAAATCGGAAGCAATCCTTTTATACTACTGCGAGAACATCCTGAAATGTCAAAAATGCCTTTTGTGTCTATCGCTGATTATTTAAGTAAATTAGATGGGCGAGGATTGAATCCGCTTCTGCAAAACTATTGGATGGTGATTCACCCTCCTACCCTGTTTCTTGGTTTCGCCTCAACGCTTATTCCTTTTGCTTATGCTATAGCCGGTTTGTGGAAAGGAAAATATTCTGAATGGACAAAACCAGCTCTACCATGGACATTCTTTGGAGTTATGATATTGGGTACAGGAGTTCTTATGGGAGGCGCCTGGGCGTATGAATCCTTAAGTTTCGGTGGCTTCTGGGCCTGGGATCCTGTTGAGAATGCCTCGTTGGTTCCGTGGCTTACCTTTGTTGGTGCAGCGCACGTGATGCTTATCAATAAAAAAAATGGGCAATCGGTCATTACAGTTCTCCTGCTTACTATAATCACGTTCATACTTATCCTTTATTCTACCTTTCTTACCCGAAGTGGCATTTTAGGCGACACGTCTGTCCATGCCTTCACAGATTTAGGCCTGTCCGGACAATTGCTTTTATACATGATTTTCTTTGTTGTGCTATCCATTATTTTATTAGCCATTAACTGGAAAAAGCTGCCGGGTTCCGGTCAGGAAGAAAGCATTTATTCCCGTGAATTCTGGATGTTTATTGGGGCGCTTGTTTTATTGGTTGCTTGTTTTCAAATTACTTTTACCACTTCTATCCCGGTAATAAACAAATTATTTGGAACAAAGCTGGCGCCACCTATTGACGTTAAAGCACACTACAACGCATGGCAATTGCCTTTTGCAGTAATTCTTAGTCTACTGATAGCTGTTACTCAATACTTCAAATGGAAAATCACCAACCCTTCTGACTTTATAAAAAAGATCCGGCTTCCTTTTGTACTATCTCTTTGTATTGCCGCACTTGTTGCTTGGGGATTAAAAATGTATCAAGCTCATTATTTAGCTTTATTGTTTGCTTCTGTATTTGCTATTGTTGCGAACGCCAACTATATTTTATTTGTCATAAAAGGAAAGGCCAGCCATTGGGGAGCCTCTATTGCGCATGTTGGATTCGGCTTTATTTTATTGGGTATTTTAATCTCAACATCTCAAAGTATAACGATTTCTAAAAACCTAAGTGGATTTAACCTGGGTAAGGATTTTCCAAACAATGAAAACATCATGCTGGTAAAAGGTGATACTTTGCCTATGGGAGGATACCTTGTTTCCTATACTGGAAAAAATCAAATAGGAGTGAATATTTATTACGATATAGACTATTATAAACAAGAACCAGGTACAGGTAAACTTACCAAACAATTTACCCTTAAACCTCTCATTCAAACCAATCCACGAATGGGCAATGTAAGCGAACCGGACACCAGGCATTATCTCGACAAAGACATTTACACGCATATTACTTATGCTAATTTAGACGATCTTCCAGGCGAGCATCAACATGATGAAGATAAATACAAAAAACCTGTGACAAAAACGGTTTCCGTTGGTGATACAATTTTTACCAGCAACAGTTTGATTGTTGTAAAAGGAATAAATAAACATGTGAACCCTTCTGCACTGGGTGAATTAGCGAATACTGATATTGCCATCAGCGCTGTATTAAAAATTATTGACATCAATAAAAAAGAATATGTTGCTGAACCGATTATGGCAATTAAAGGAAATATGATTTATTCGAAAGAAGCTATTGTTGAGGATTTGGGGTTAAAATTAATATTTGAAAAAATCAATCCTGAAAATGGGAAACTGCAATTAGTCATCGCAGAAAAGAAATCCAATGCCAAAGAATTCATCATCATGAAAGCGATAGTTTTTCCTTATATCAACCTTTTATGGATGGGCGCAATTTTGTTGATTATAGGTACGCTGCTGGCGATTCGTAAACGCCTTCAAAAAACCAACATTTGATTTTTTAGGTATCACCTAAACTTTAATCGAATACAATTGCTTCAACGTTAAAACACAATAATCGATCTCTTCCTTTGTCGTAAGTTTACTAAACGAAAAACGAACAGCAGGATGTTCGGGATTTCCTTTAATGGCTGTTAATACATGTGATCCGACATTGCTTCCTGATGAACAGGCGCTGCCTCCCGAAACCGCTATGCCAGCTATATCCAATCGAAACAATAACATTTCAGAAATATCGGACTTAGGAAAAGAAGCATTCAATATGGCATATAGACTATTTCCTTCAGCATCACCATTAAAGAAAACTCCCGGAATACTTTCACGCAACTGTTCCATCATATAGGTCTTAATACCTTTGATGTACACTTGGTGTTCCTCCATATTACGATACCCTATTTCTAAAGCCTTAGCAAGCCCGACAATTCCATAAATATTTTCAGTACCTCCACGCATGTTACGTTCTTGTGTTCCGCCATGTATAAATGGGTTTATTTTTACAGTTCCATTTATATACAAAAATCCGATACCTTTCGGACCGTGAAACTTATGAGCAGCGCAGTTTATAAAGTGAACTTTAATTTGTTGCAGATCGTGAATGTAGTGGCCCATTGTCTGAACAGTATCACTATGAAAAACAGCATGATACTTTTCACAAAGTTCTCCTATTTGTTGAATCGGCGAAAGATTACCAATTTCATTATTACCATGCATTAACGATACAAAACTTCTTTCACTGGTATTCAGAATACTTTCCAGATGGGCTAAGTCAACGTGGCCTTTATCTGTAAGATTAACAAAACTTAGTTTAACTAAACCTTGTTTCTCCAGACTTTCGAGCGTATGTAAAACAGCGTGGTGTTCTATTTTGGAAGTAACAGCATGTTTTAAACCCAAGTCGCGAATGCCACAAATGATGGCCATGTTGTTGGCTTCTGTTCCACCGGAAGTAAAAAAGATTTCAGAGGGAGATGCATTTAATAGTTTAGCAACTGTTTTACGCGCAATTTCAATAATGGATCTTGCCTCTCTTCCATATGAATGGATGGAAGAAGGGTTTCCAAAATGCTTTTCCATGACTGGAAGCATCGCCTGAAAAACTTCAGTATCTATTGGAGTTGTAGCTGCGTTATCTAAATAAATCCTCATGATGTCTTAATAAAGAAAAGATTATTTAACCTTTTCAGAAATTATATCCTTAATATCCATGATGATTTTTTCTGCCAATTTTTCTGCAGTTGTCTGAGACTGACTCTCTGAATAAATACGAATGACAGGCTCCGTATTGGAGCGTCTCAAATGCACCCATTCCTTATCAAATTCTATCTTAACACCATCGATGGTATTGATGGGTTGCTTTTTATATTTGTTCTGAATGTCAGCAAGGATCTGATCAACATCAACGTCTTGGGTAAGTTCTATCTTATTTTTAGACATATGATAATTTGGATATTTTCCTCTTAGCATAGAACAGCTTTTGCCGTACTTAGCCAGATGCGTTAAAAACAAGGCAGCACCCACAAGTGCATCACGTCCATAGTGCAACTCAGGATAAATAATTCCTCCATTGCCTTCGCCTCCTATTATTGCATTGTTCGCTTTCATCATCTCCACTACATTCACCTCTCCCACCGCCGATGCAAAATATTTTCCACCTGCTTTTTCTGTGACATCACGCAAAGCCATGGTAGAGGATAAATTGGAAACGGTATTACCAGGGTTGTTTGTTAAAATATAATCTGCTACAGCTACTAAAGTATATTCCTCACCAAACATATCTCCATCTTCTGAAACAAAAGCAAGACGGTCTACGTCGGGATCTACCACAATTCCTAAATGCGCTTTATTCTTAACTACCTGTTTTGAAATTTCCATTAAGTTTTCCGGAAGTGGTTCCGGATTGTGAGAAAATTCACCATCAGGGGTACAATACAATTCCACTATTTCAGAAACACCTAAAGCTCTTAAAAGTTGAGGTAGAACAATGCCTCCACTTGAATTTATACAATCGATGACAACTTTAAAATTAGCTGCTTTTATTGCTTTAACATCGACCATTGGTAAAGTCAATATTTTATCAATATGCTTTTTGAAATAAGAATCATCCGCCACATACTTTCCTAATTTATTAACCGAAGCAAATTGAAAATCTTCTTTTTCGGCAATCGCTAAAACCTCTTCACCATCTCTGGCAGATATAAATTCGCCCTTCTCATTTAGCAATTTTAAAGCATTCCATTGTTTAGGATTATGACTAGCAGTTAATATAATTCCTGCAACTGCATTTTCATCAGGAACAGCAATCTCCACTGTTGGCGTAGCAGTCAAGCCCAAATCAAGAACATCAATGCCTAAACCTTGCAAAGTACCAACGACTAAATTTCTCACCATTTCTCCTGAAATACGTGCATCTCTGCCAATAACAATTTTTGGTGTGCCAGTACTTTTTGACCGGTTTAATATCCATGTGCCAAAAGCAGCGGTAAATTTAACAATGTCTACAGGGGTAAATCCTTCGCCGGGTTTATCTCCAATAGTACCTCTTATCCCTGAAATTGATTTAATTAGTGCCAAAATATTTTTGTTTTTTTATGAGGGTGCAAAGATAATTTTTTTAATCTATTTTCTGTTGAAAACAAAGAATTGCTTTGTTAACAAACTATAACTTACTTTGTAATATATACCTCCAATATGTCTTCATTACTAATATTAGCCTGCGTTTTAGGATATTCTGTATTGATTTTTTTGATCACCTGGATAACTAGTCGCAATGCCACTAACGACTCATTCTTTATAGGTAATAAATCTTCCCGTTGGTATGTCGTTGCCTACGGTATGATTGGTGCATCTTTATCGGGAGTTACTTTTATGTCAGTGCCTGGCTCAGTGGGTACTTCAAAGTTTTCCTACCTGTTTATGGTCCTCGGTTATCTTGTCGGATATACTGTAATTGCAACGGTGTTGATGCCGATGTATTATAGACTAAACTTAACATCCATTTATACATATTTACATCAGCGTTTTGGTTTTTGGTCTTATAAGTCTGGCGCCTTTTTATTTATTTTATCCAGGACACTGGGCGCTTCATTACGCTTATATTTAGTGGTAAATGTTCTCCAGATTTTTGTATTTGACGGTTGGGGTGTTCCCTTTTGGGTCACGGTGGCTTCATTTATTACACTCATTTTACTTTATACTTTTAAAGGAGGGATTAAAACAATTGTCTGGACAGATACTTTGCAAACAACCTTTATGTTGTTAGCGGTAGTATTGTCCGTGTCTCTCATTGCAAAAGAATTAAATTTAAGCCTATCCGAAATAATAGCAAAAGTAAATATCAGCGACCATTCCCAAATAGTATTTACCAGTTTCTCGGATAAACGAAATTTTTTGAAAAAATTTGCGGCCGGAGTATTTATAGCAATTGTCATGACAGGCTTAGACCAGGAAATGATGCAAAAAAATCTTAGTTGTAAAAATATCCGTGAAGCTCAGAAGAACATGTTCACTTTTAGCTTTGTTTCGGCATTTGTGATATTAATGTTCTTGTTTTTAGGAGCTGTGTTATATATGTATTGTGAAACAAAAGGAATTGCAATTCCTAAAAAGACCGATGATTTATTTCCAATAATAGCTCTTAAATATCTGAGTCCTTTTGCCGGATTGGTATTTATTATCGGACTTATATCTGCTGCGTATCCAAGCGCAGACGGAGCTTTGACATCTTTAACGACATCGTTCTGTATTGATTTTTTAGGTTTTAATGAAAAAGATCATTTGTCTGAAAAAAAGAAAGCGACTATCCGGCACATAGTCCATATAAGTTTTTCTTTTTTATTATTGATAGTGATAGTCGTTTTCAGGGAGCTTAGTAATTCGGCTGTTATTGATAATTTATTTACTATCGCCGGTTACACATACGGCCCCCTTTTAGGTTTATATTCCTTTGGGTTATTTAATAAACGAAAGGTCGTTGATAAATGGGTACCCTTCATTTGTTTATTATCTCCTGCAATTTGCTATGTTGTTAATGAAAACTCAAAACGTTGGTTTAATGGATTTGAGTTTGGTTTTGAAATGTTGGTTTGGAATGGGTTTCTAACTTTTATCGGGCTCTGCTTTCTCAGTAATAAAAAAGAAGCAGAAAAGGAAAAAATTTCTATCGATATAAATAAAATTAGCGCTTAGTAAACACAATTACTGATCAGTGAATTGTTGATTAATAGAAAAATCATACGTTATCTTTGCTGATTTTTCAAGCGTTTTTGCTACAGAACAATATTTTTCCATGGATAAGTTTACTGCTTTTTCTACTTTATCCTGATCCAAATTACCTTTCAGGTTAAACTTGACATGTATTTTTTCAAATAAGGAAGGTTCAACTCCTTGCTCCCTGTCTCCATCAATAGTTATGGAAAATTCATCGACCGTTTGTTTCATTTTGCCTAAGATGTTTACAATATCAATACCGCTGCAACCGCCTAAGCCCATCAACAAAAGTTCCATGGGTCGTACACCTTTGTTTTCACCACCTATAACAGGCGATCCATCAATGGCTATTGCAACTCCTGTTTCATTTACAGCTTCAAAATGAACGGCTTTGTTTATTCTTTTAAGTTCTATCTTCATACAATGAGAGGAACATTTAAAAATTGATAGAATGTATCACTTCGTAATCCAAGACGTAATGTTTCCAAAGGGATTATATCGTTAGGGGCAATATTTCCCAAATTAACATTGGCTCCGATAAGTCCGATAAACCATGCTTGTTGGGATTTTTGAGGTGCCTCCCAAAGAATACTTTCACTGGGGATTTTAGAGATTATCTTATTAACTAATACAACATGAGCTTTTCCATTAGGCCTGTATATTCCAACATTCCCACTTTCGCGGGCTTCGGCAATTACCTTCCAGGCACCTGCGTCTAATTCTTTTTGCATCATCTCTATCCATATGTTTGGATGGATAATAATACCTTCCTCTTTAGAGCCGACTTCTGATAAAACAGTAACTTTTTTACTTAAAATTTTAATGTACTCGCATTTTTTTTCGTGGTCCAATACTATAGATCCATCCGAAACCTCAGCATATTTAACCTGATACTTATTTATAAGTTTTAAATAATCCTCGAATTGATTTCTAATCACAAAAGCTTCAAATAAAGTACCCCCAAAGTAAACGGGAATCCCTGCTTCCCTATAAAGCAGTAATTTTTTATCTAAATGAGGAGTAACGAACGCACTTCCAAAACCCAATTTAACAATATCAGTAAGGGCTCCACTGGCTGAAATAAAGTCTTCTACCTCACGTAGACTTAATCCTTTATCCATCATCATGGTCAATCCATTATTGCGAGGCTTAAGGCTTCTTTCTGGAATTTTACTTAAAGAGAAATTCATTTTAATTTGGTATAAGCAGCAATTAGATCCAAAATAGTCTTGTTGTTTTGCAATTCAGGTAAGTATTCAAATATAAGGTTACTTTGGTCAATGAAAAGTAATAGAGCAGTTTCCAACTGACTATGTGCTTCTTTTATAGCACCGGATACAAATTGATAATAGAATAAACGGTAGTACATTTCACCACAGTCAGGATGATTTTTCATGCCTTCTGCAATTATTTCAATAGCTTCCCGATATTCTTTCTGATCCATTAAAAAACTAGAATAATCTAACCATATATCAATATTTTCCGGTTCTAGTTCTATAACTTTTTTGTAACAGACATCTGCTTCTTTTGTTTTGCCTAATTTTTCCTGTGCATCACCTAAAGAATACCAAAAGTCGGCAGTTGTATTTTGAAGTTCTATCGCCTTTTTTATATAATGAATAGCTTCATACCATCGCTCTTCGTTTTCAAGAGTGACACCAATACCAAACCATGCTTCAGCAAGGTAAGGGTCAAGTTTAGTAGCTTTTTTATAATAGGTGCGGGCTTCATCCATTCTCTCTAACTTTTCATGGCATTCCCCGATGTTATAATAAGTAATAGCATCAGGAGGTTCGAATTCAAATGTCTGCTTGTATATTTCAATTGCTTCCTCAAAACGCTCCAGATTAGCAAGAGTATTACCTTTATTAAAATGGGCAGATGCAAAGTCATATTTTATCAATATAGCATAATCATATGCTTCTAATGCTTTTTCATATAACTCAAGCTTGTTGTAGGCAATGCCAATATTATACCATGCCGCATGAGAATACGGTTGCTCATCAATAAATTGTTGATAAAACCTGACACATTCTTCTAATTCATCAATGATGTCATAGCAATAGGCTATTTCATACAAGGACACATCGTTCTCTGAATTTTCCTTTAAGCAGAGTTTAAAATAATCAATTGCTTTTTTATAATCGCCCCAGTTTTGATACGCATAAGCGATATTCAAATAAAGTTCATCCAGTTCTTCTGAATGAGGAATGGCTTTATTGAAGCTGTTTATAGCTTCACGATGCATCTCCAGCTGACTGTAAATACTACCCCTTATCATATATATATCAGGTTCCGAAGGTTCCATGTTTTCTGCTTTTTCAAGCACCTCAAGCGCTTTCTTTTGCTGATTTGTAATAGCGAGAAGTTGAGCTTGCTTAAGGAAAAACAGAACAGAATAAGGGTGTTGGGATAAAGCATAATTTATAACTTGCAATCCCCTTATTGGGTCATTCTTTCCAATATAATAATCAATGATATTTACGAAAGAATCAACATCGAAAAAATATTGATCTTTCTTACTCACCATCTCCTCAAACCGCTCAACAGAAGATCTTAATTCATCATTATTTTCATTAATATCCTCAAAGTCATCAAATTGATCATCCATCTTAAAAAAAATTTACAACTTATTGCAAAGATAATAAAAAATCAAGTCGTTATTTTATTGTTTTGGGCATTATTTATTCACAATAATCGAATGATTGTTGTTTAATATTAGAAGCCGGAATTTGGAAATATCCCCAAAAAACAATGTGTTTTTTACACTATTTATTTTATAAATTAGAGTTTATACCGATTAAGTTTTGTAAGCCTAAAATTTAAAAATTGGAAGCTCATATAAATTGATTTAACAATATATTTCAACGATTTCAATAAATAATATCAATCAAAAAACTGTAAAAAACATATAATACCTTATTCGATATAAACTCTATTGAGAAAATAATTACTTTTACTTTTACAAAAAAATATGCAATAATATATTGTTTAGCAAGTTAGTTTATCATCTCTTTTTGATTTAATACCAATGAAAATAACTCTTTATGATTTATCGAAATATTATTTTTTTTATACTATTTCAATTTATTACATCTCCATCATTTTCGCAGGAAAAAGGTGTATTAAGTTTATCCTTAAATGTGATAAGCAGTCAACAACCAGTCAACGAAGCTTCAATTAAATTTACAAGAAATCAGGAGGAGGTTGAATTAAATGTAACTCAAAGTAATGGCAGATATACAACCGTCGTTCCTTTTGGAAATGATTACCAGATATCTGTTGGAAAAGAAAACCTTTATGCTAAAATTATTAAGGTTGACACGCATCTTCCAGATAAGTACAGGAAAGCTTTCTATTATTTAAAGATTGCTATTGAGTTATTTGGAGCGTACGATACAACTGTTAATCAGCAAACCTTGAATCAGCCTTACGCTGAAGTTAAATTTGATCCTCTCGCCTCCAACTTTGTGATTTCTTACAACAAAAAGTTAAAAAAAGCAGATGAAAAAGCAAAAATAATTGAAAAAGCTGCATCAAAAGACAAACCTAAAACATGGAATGATACTATTGACGCTGAAAAGAAAAAAGCACAATTGGCATTAGAAGAAAAAATAGAAAATGACAAGAAGACCGCTCTTTTAGAAACAGAAAAAAGAAATCAGGAACTAGCGGAAATAAAAGCGGCCAATATTTTATTGGAAGAAGAACAAAAAAGAAAAAATGATGCAGAAAAAGAAAAGATAAAGCAAGAAAAAATAAAAATCGAAAAACAACAGCAAGAAGCCTTAACAGCGAAATTAGAGAAAGAAAAAACAGAAGCTGAAACTAAAGAAAAAGCACTAAAGGAAGCAGAAAAACAACGAAGATTATCAGAAGATGAGAAAGCAAGAGTTGAAGCTCAAACAAAAGCACTACAGGAAAAAACAAGGTTAGAACACGAAGAAGAAATAGAACATGAAAAGAAACTTGCTTTTATAGAATCAGAAAAAAGAAATCAGGAACTAGCGG
>OLLH01000142.1_pt1 | contig 21734 bp, 47 predicted proteins | sample 1604451 | NCBI WGS metagenome assembly OLLH01 (sample SAMEA104055714, study PRJEB20765) | soil metagenome | isolation source: soil
ACCGTTTCGTTTGATCGCGAAAAAAGTGAGGATTGCTCTATTGCCATTTGCCTACACTTAGACTTTTCATTTCTAACCCAAGCATCATTTTGCATTTTAACGTTTTCGGCATGTTGTTCTTCTTGTGTCATTTTTTTTATTTTATGTAGTACATATCATCTTCGAGAGCGGCTTCTGTTTGTTCTTTCTTTTCTTTGGTTTTAAACACTGTACAGCGCTCTATAATTAATCCGGAAATAAATCTTGTGATGCTAATACCAGTATCCGCCTTATACCCAACCGCCAACTCGTAAGCCGATCTTTCAATTCGGACAGATGCAAGTTTTTGCATCCTTGTTTTACTCACCTTTTTCTTCATGCTGCAATTATACTACTTTTTACCACATGACCAAAATAAATTAAAAAACCGCCCAAAAGAGCGGCCGGAGTTCGACATTCTCCTAAACAAAATCAAAAGGGGTACGGATCAATAACTGTGGATGTTAGATTCTAAAAAAGGGCTGGATAGAAATCCGGCCCGTCTATTTTTTAACCCTAAAACAACCAAATGAAAATTACACCCAATATTAGGGATTAATTTTATTATTCTGGTGAATAATTTAATTCTGTTTAAAGCTGATACCATTTTTTCTTTTGCTTAGTTATTCCCGTAAGAAAGGCAGATGCCCTCTTCTCTCTTGCGAGCAATTCATTAGCATACTCATCTTCGCCAACCACGCATACCGACCAACTTACGTAAGCGGATCTTGCGATCATTGATCGAAACGCTCTTAATTCTTCATCTGTAGCCTCCGTATACATTGGCTGCCCAGCTAAATGAATTATTACTTTATTCATGGTTGATAATTTAATTCCGCCTTGGTTAATGCGAAGTATAGGTTTTGGAGTTGGTGGAGATGATTGAATGTCTCCCCTATTTCGTATTCGCTACCATTGACGGAAAGTATAAAGCCGGTTGCACTTGGCGATATTTCCATATATGGATCTGAATGAGAACGGTAAAACCCATTATTCTCAAACCCGCACTTCTCTAATATTTCAGGCGTAAGAGGTATTGGGAATAAGTTTTCACCATTTATTGTGTAATGCGAGTGCTGATTGTCTGGCTTGTGAACATTAGCGCACATGGCGCGAATCCCATCAACCAGACAGTCGCCTAAAACAGTTTCATGCACCCAATTACCTATTCTCAATTCCTTTGGGTCAATCATGGTTTGCATTTTGAATCAACATTACTTCCCCCTTTTTAAGGCAATCACATCCTTGAGATAAAACACGCCTATCAAATTGAATCTTATTTTGCCCGGATGCCCAGACGGCAACACCCGTAACGCCACAAACAGCTCCAGACGATCCCACGCGCAACATATACCCGCATTTCATAATTTCATTTTTACACAACAATGCTGAATATCCGTCAGAATCCTCTGAAACAGTTACGTATTTTTTGATCTCATTTATTTCCATAGTCTATTTTTATGATGTTAATTTAACTAGAATCCAAAGGAGAATACCGCTCTTGTAAAACCAGTATAGAATACCGGCAGCCAAAATTCCACCAACAAGAAGCGCCGTAATGTCGTTAAAGAACCACGGTTTTTCGTAAGAGTCTTTTTCCATAATCTGTTTTACTTTTACTTGACATACTCGAACAGGGATGCCCATCCTTCTTAAAATACGACGCCACCACTGGTTGCCATAAACACCCACCACAATAAGCCTCCCCCCAGATCCAGAACTCAGCACTGCACGTTTCCGGAAAGGAGCCGCCCCAACTCCGAAGTTTATGAAAAAAGCCCTACTTTTTTTTCTCATACAAAAATTTTACAGTTCAAAAATAAAATTCCGGCCACCAATAATTAACCCACTCCCGAAAATAAAAAACCAGTACACCCGGACTCCCTTAGGGCTCCCCCCGTTCACAGGCGAAGGGCCGGGCGCCGGGGTGACGAAAATTCTTGACCGTGTACCCTGATTTTTGGGTTTATAGGATCAAAAAGGATTTTTTTGTCTTCCTTCCTGGGTCTTAGCTTGGTTTTGGGCTTTGACTGTTTGCCTGCTGGCTTGGATCTTTATTCATTGTTGGGCTGATTGTTATTCTATTGTTTATGGGTATTGGTTTGGGTAAATTGCCTGGCTGATTGTGATTCTTTTGGGGCTTCCCTGGTTGATCATGATGGTTTGTGTGTTATTGGTTGGATTGAGGATTGAAGGGAAGGAAGGGGTTTTATTTGGGCTTGCTACAGAAATAGATTTGGATTGTGTGAATAATATTAGTACATTTGTTGCGATATGATAATAGACAAGGCAATTCCATTTGGTTTGCACGGTAATCGCAAATATGATTTTAGCCAATTAGATATTGGCGATTCCGTTCTATTAGATAATAAAAAGCTCCGCTATGCTATTTACTCGGCCCTTCGCTGGTATAATGAGAAGAACAAAACCAGCATTCGTATTATGACACGCAAAGAAAACGATACTGTAAGATTTTGGAGGACTGCATAATCAATTACAAACCAATTATTTAACGTACCAATAAAAAATAGTTCAAAAATACATTGAAATATATTTGGAAAGTGTGAAGAAATGTAGTATGTTTGTATAGTCAATCAGTAATTAATCAACAAATAAAACAATTTTACCATGTCCCGCAAGATCACAAAAACAGCCGCTTCAGCCTTTAGATGGAAAGAAAACTTTAAGAAAGCTAACATGGAAGTTAAACGCGGTTTGCTCGGTGAAACTTTCCTGTATTTGCATGGTAATTTAATAGCTCATAATACTAACGGTGAATTGTGGGTATCAAATGCCGGTTGGCAGTCCAACACAACCAAAGAGCGTTTAAATGGCCTCGACGGAGTTTCTGTCTGCCAGCAAAAAGGCAAGTGGTATCTGAACGGTAAAGAATGGAATGGAGAATGGACAAAAGTAGATTAACCCCTATTAACTAATCAACAAAAACAAATTTTATGAAAGTATCTAAGGACCACTACGAAATATTAAAGAGTTGGACCGTTAAGGCAATGGCTGATAAGGGGATAAATAAAAACGCTTGGGAATTGCTTTATAAAGAAAATACAAAACAGCGTAAAGTGTGGGATTTATATTGGTTTACAATGTCTTCAAATGTAATGGCATCCCAAATTATCCGTCCGTTATTCGATGATTACAATGATAGTCATATAGAAACCGCGCTTAATAAACTATACTCTGAATTGAATTAACCCCTATTAACTAATCAACAAAAACAATAATAACATGAATACGCTTACTAAAAAATCTGTTATTGCCTTTTATCTTGAATTTGTAAATGACTGGCTGACTATTGAAAGAATGGCAGAGCATTACGAAATGCCTTTTGATGACTGCAAATATCTTCTTTCATTGGGCAGCAAATACCACATAGAACAAGTTGGTGAAAGAAATTCACTTGAACCTATTGTTTATTAATCCCTCCCTGTAACTATTAAATTAAAAAAACAGTAACCCGTTAAGCTGTATAAATAAGCGGAATAAAATGACAACAATAGAAAAAGTTCAGCCAGTTAAGAAAGGAGACAGTATTGCCATTATCGGTAGGCGGTGGTTTGATCGCGTCAACGGTAATACATATTTTTCATCAGTGGCCGTAATAAACGGAAACCAGGTTGCAGAGATTCATTTTGAATACGGTTACGGAGAACAATACCGGGACTCTATGTATAATCTCCTTTATAAACTTGGTTATTGTTCAGACAGAGAAAAATACAACAACGGAAGTAACGAACCATTTTGGGTATACTGCAAAAGAAAAGAAGTTACTCAATACGTAACCCATTCAGACGTTAACCGGAAAAAAGATCTGTAACTATTAAAAATTATCAATCATGACAGCAGTATTATTTTACAATGAACCAGGTGCGGGGATAATGGCCGTATTTCCTAAAGAATATTGGACAGATAAGAGCCGGGATACTTTTACTTGTTACGCTCATATAGGCCAGCATTCAGCAGTACATAAAGATTATCTGAAAGAATGCACGCTTGCAACAAAAGACGAATATTCCGATTTACAGAAAGAATTGGAGTCTATTGGGTACAAGCTCAAAATAATCCGCTCCCTGTAACGTTACACTAATTTAATAAACCTTTTAAAAAACATTTTTATGAAATTCGACATTAATAAACTAACAATTACTTGGATGGGTTTAGAAAAACTTGTTAGCGAAGATGAATTGCAAAAAGCAGCAAATACCATGACCGATAATGCAGGCTATCTATTCAGGCAGCAGACAGGAGACTTGATTATGAGGAATAGAAGATACGGACGCAATAAACGCTACCCATACAGAACCAGCTCCCCGGAAATATTCATACGTAAAATCAAAGCAACAAAATAACTCCCTATTCAATAACGTTATACATTTCTATTTTTTAATTTTCTAAAACACGCAAAATGTCACACGCAAAATTGACCATCGAACAGAAGGAAGCTAATAAATTAACCCGCAAACAGGCCAAAAAAGAAGCCGCAGAATTAGCCCGGATTGAAAGAGAAAAGAATCAAAAGACAGTTAGGGAAATAAAAATCAGTATTGAATGGAGAAAATCCAGAATGTACGGCAACAATCCATTTTTGGATGCGCAAATTTGGTTTAAAGATGGATCTTACGAATCAATGACCTCCACATGCTCCGGTTGTGGATATGACAAGGAAAGTACCGTTATAGCGGACGTATTCAATGCTTTTTTGAAATACAAATTATATCCTCCATTAAATAAAACTGACAGGGACCGCGAAGACGGACCCCCATACGGAATTTACATTAATCAAAATAGGCATTATTCTGGCGGAATAGGCACTACCTGTTATTATGCCATTGCGGATGCAATAGGAGGCAAATTTGAGAATACAGCCAGCGGCAAAACTTATGACGCATACAAATACACTGACTTAAACTAGCGTGTTTTAATGGCCGAAATCGAAAGAAAGTAGGCCCTTAATCCCTTCCCTCTATATATAACCATTAACTTTTACCACAATGAAGCCATTAATAATATTAACCGGTAAGGAAACTAAAAAGGATCTTATTGCCTTACTTGTATTAAATGGAGCGAAATTTGAACGCTCAGACCGCGCGGATATAAAATATTATAGAGGCGATTCAAAGCCTGAATTATTGCTTCATATAAAAGTTTTTAATGCTAACGTTTCGCGCGGAGGTAATGGTAATATTTCTACATTCTATAATGATGAAGCCTATTCGCATAAGGAAGATGTAGACAAAGAGATATTTGAGCACTTCCTAAGCAAGGGCATTAATGAGGATTATATTAAAGGCCATATACCGCAAAGCGAAGGACTTAAATTAATGGCTGCATGGAAAGAATACCTAAAAACGGAACATGCTGGATTCATCGGGCACGATCCTGAAGAAAAACAAAGGGCCGTTAAAAAACAAATTGAAATGTTTGAAACCTATTTAAACCTGTAATTATTCTATTCATATACCTTAAAAAACTATTTTATGACTGTTAAAAACAAAATATCAGTTTTGTTGGCATTGGTTATTTCCATCGGTTTTACTTACAATTTATTTCACCTCAATAAAATCATAAAACAAACCACTGGTAAAAATGGCCTTACTTCAATTACTTTCATACAAGAAAGAGATACGGTAAGCCTTTATTATCTTACCAGTAACCAGATTGATTCTATTAAAGAAGAACTAAATTTTTGATTCATATACCTTAACCAATTTACTTAACACTAAATAACCTATTAGTTATGGATGAAGATCAATTTAAAAAGCTAGTGGATAGGGTTGATAAAATAGAACTGGCCGTAATAGCCATCTTTTTTTCTCTACTCTTTGTTATTGTCTTTATAGGCATCATTGCATGGGAAAAATAATTTATCAGGACGGTAAATACAATTCCCCTGCCAGCTAATAACGCTTACCAATGGACCTGGAGCAGGGGAGCTAAAACAAATCAGCATGACACAATCTAAAATGGATTTTTACCACAAGACAGCCCAGTACAAAAAGGACGTAAAGGAATTTCGCAGATGCGTATTCTATATCTGTATTATTCTGGCTATATTAATTGCAAGTAAATACCTGGAATAACACTACCAGTAGAACGGGCAAAACAAAGTACCCTAAGAATTAGGGCGAAATGGGAGTCCCCTAAGAATTGGGGCAAATGCAAAAATTCAAAACAGTAAATAAAATTTACAATGGAAAAAATAGTGGATAAGTATGGAAAATTCGTTCTAAAAAGAACCGATTTTATGAATTGGATAGCCATAAGCTCTTACCATCGTGTAGCTATAATGGCCATCGTAAACAATGTAAATTTAGATAAGGCTTACGAACAGGCTATTTCTGAATTTATGCAGGCATTGTACAAGTCCAGGCCATTACACAGAAAACAAATATTAGAACTATTGGCGGAAACTGGAATTGAAGGAATAACCACACATGCTTTTGACTATGCCGCAAAACTAATTTTAAACTCTCATATACCTGAGAAAATTACGTAACGTTACTTTATTTCCAGTTTGCGGCAAGGAGGAGCGAGGGGGTGATTGTCATGGGTTGACGAATGGAGTTGTTAATTTCTTGATTGATATTTGGTGAATCTTTAATTCCTCAATGATAGCCTTAACGGCGATCAGGTTGGCATCCCTCTCGTTTGCCGCCTCAACCACAACGTGAATTATTTTGGATTCTTCACCGATCACGTATGTTAGATATAATTCGTACTGGCTCATATATTATTTTCCTCCTTTATTGTTTTTTCTTCCCAGAAAATGAGTCCTGCAACGCCGAATCCGATGAGTCCGATAAGCCAGATAATAAGACCCCGAACCGCATCCATATCGGGATCTTGACCTTTGTGCAAGACAGCAATGACACCACAGATTAGGCCACTGAAAAACCAAAGTATTTCAATGTACAGGAACATAAGCCCAAGCACTCTTGATATTTTTCTCATGACTTCCCCTCCTTTTCCTCCTGTTTTAAAATTAATTGAATGGAAATCGGCGATTTATAGCCAAGCGCGGCCATTATCTGACGAATACTGTAGCCATTTTTTCTTAGCTCTACAGCCAGATACCGTTTAATTGCCAGCGTATCCATCTGGATGCGATGAGGCATATCAAACGTCCCGGTTCCTTTACAAATTGGGCATTCTGCTTTCATGGTTTCTTTCCCTCCTTTTCCAGAGATGATTTGCATTTGGAAATTACTTTTACCAATTTGTCCCAATCGGGCATGTTTTCAAAATGCTCGTCATTTTCACCAAACTGTGTATAGCGAAACATCTCCTTCATTTCTTCGAGTTCCGCAATGGCTAACTTCAACGCTTCTTTCTCCCCGAGGGGGTTTGGGTTATCGTCAATAAAATCAGAAACTAAATCCTTTGCTTTAATAAGCAGAATAACGGCATTAGTTAGTCTTATATCAGCAGGCATTTTTTCAACGGCCTGCATAGCGTCATGTATGGCTAATTCTGCTGGTTGCCATAAATCCATTCTGATTCTTCTTGGAGGTTGATATGGGTTCATTTGTAGTTGGTTTTATACCAGGTTTCGAAATTTATGAGCACCCACGTCTCCCCATGAGTGTTTTCATATTCACTGCCGGCGCCGTGAGCCTTTTCCAGTTCGGGCTTCATTAATTCAAATGCTCGTTCCATCCCATGAGTGAATCCTAGGTATTGAGCATACGTCATACCATTTGGGTCATGGTACTTTTCTGCTTCATCCAAAATTATCCGCTCCCACATAGTTGGTTTATTGATAGGTATCATTAGCGAGGTGGTTTTAGCTGTGTTTTATGCCAAAGATTATTATGGCAGTTACGCATAATAGTCCAACGACGAAAATAATTACATCGGGATTCTCACTGACAAAATCCCAAAAATTTGTTTTGTTATTATTCATTGTTTTACTGTTTACGGATGGTGTCCTTTGGTTACTAAAAATTCAGTCATTTCTTTTTTCCATGAATTAATCTGGCTGGGTCAGGAAGGGATTGTTTATACCTGGAAAGTGCTGCCCAGCCATTGCGCAGATCACGAGCATCATGCTTATATCCACGTTCTTCGTTTCGTAATACTATTTCCAGCGATTCCGCTATTTCACTTTCGTAGGACCTCCCTGATAGGGCGGCGGTGACTTTTATATCAGCCCATTCGTCCATGGCTTTCTTAACCTCAAATAACTTTAGCAGGCATTTGTCTTCCGTCTTCTCGGTGTCATACCAAACTTTGAAATTATGGAACTGTATGAGGACGGCGTCTTTCGTCTTTACTTCTGATGGGTTCATTTGTAGTTGGTTCTAAGATTAATAATCAGGATTTCCCCATGAAGGATCTTCCCATTGTCTCCCGTCTTTATAACCTTCATTCCATCCTTTTTCTTTTGCCTTTTCCAGTTCTGGGTTCATGGCTTCTATTATGTCATTGGCAAGCATCAATGCACATTCGTCAAATGTTTCCTCGGTTGGCGAATCTGCCCAATTTTTAGCTACTTGTTTAATAGCTTCCGGGATCTGCTCCCACGTCATCGGCTTATTGTTGGGTGCCATTGGTGAGGGGGTTTAGGGGGTGATGGTTGCCGTTGAAGTTATTTGAGTAGTGATGATTATTATCATACTCGATCTTTCGTATCCGGGAGGTGTTGCCATTGCTGTTATTGTTTTACTGTTTTGAATTCTTGTAGCCATTTATCGAAATTTACGAGCGCCCATGTTTCTCCAAATTCACAGGTGTTTTCATATTCCCTGCCAGCTTCAAAAGCCTCTTCCATATCCTCTTTCGTGAACCTCTGCTCCCCTTCAGGAAGGGAGGATGCGGGGGCAGCTGGTTCGTCGGTATCAGAAAATGAATACCCCATTGCCTCAAAATGCTTAACCATTTCTTCAGGCGCAGTTTCGGCAAAGAACTTATCTATTTTGCGTCTCAATAATTCTACATTCATACTGTTTTAATTGATTGTTCATAAAATGGGCTACCTGGCCGCTTGTTCAATATATCGGCAGCTTCGCGCAGCGAAATGCTTTTAGCGCCAAACTTGATAGCCTTCTCTTTTTTGCTTTTGCAGATGTCGAAATGCTCAGACCATGTGTTCTTGTTCTGTATCCACTTCCGCGCAACCCCGATTTTATCAGCCATTGTGAGTAGTTCCTCTGTAGTATCAGCGGTCATGTGGCACATTATCATTCTTCCGAATGCGGCTTCCATACTGTCAACGTAAACCATGATTATTTGATTGAATCGTTATAATTGTGGAGGGCGGCGGATGCTAGCTTTCTGATCCTTATAATAAAGTCGCCTTTCAGCTCTCCGTATTGGCCGCGTTCCACCTGCTCCAACGCCTCTGCCATTCCCTTTACTGTATCGCTGTTCATTGCGGCGCGGAAGCCGGAGTGGTAAGCCTGGTGTTTCTCCCTCGTCCACAAGTCTTTAAATTCTGGCATTGGGTGCGGATATTCCCTTTCCGCTGCTTCCTGGATTTGTTCTTTAGTCATGGGTGTGGGTTTTGATGGTTATCTACGGCGGTCATCATGGCTTTTGCGTGGTGGCGAAGTAGTTTGTTTTGGTTTTGCAATGCGCTATTCTCTCTTAATGTTTCCAAATAGATTTCCCTATCTACAGCATTTGCGGTCAGCCTTTCTTCCAGTTCGAATATGCGGTCGCGGAGTTCTTTGATCAGCAATGCATCTTTATCAACCATTGGCATTGGTGGCAGCCAGTCCGGATAGGTGAGCGGCTCCTGTTCTTTGGATGGGGGGAGTTTGGTGAGGCTTGACAAAAACACGCGGGCGTTTCCTGAATCGTAAATAACATTCCATTCATTTTTACGTTCAAGCCACATAAATTCGTTAATAGTTAAATCGTTATTAAAAACATTGCTGTGGACCTTCTCCCCCACGCTCCATTCAACTCCTTTGCTGTCCCGGATGGTGTGGATCTCTGCCTCAAGCGATTTCATTACCGCAACCCATATATCGTAAGGCTCGCCGTATTCGTGTTTGCATTTGACGATATTGCCAATCTTATTCTTAAACGCAATGATGCCCGGTGGAATACCCGGCGGCGTGGCAGGCTCCTGGATGATGGTGCAGTCGGATTTGCCTATTAGCCACGGTTCGCCAATTACTAAATAATTTTCCACGTCTTTGTCAATAACTTCAAATGTTTCACCTATTTTATCGCTGTACCACCAATAGGGGCTACCGCATTTATCAATCCTTACCCTGATAGGCTGTGTTTGTGGGTTCATGGTTTTGGTTTTATTTGCACAATGCTCCTCAATCTCTTTTAAGAACTCACGCGGATCGGCACCAGATGCAATTAAATCCGCTGTCATTTTCTTTATGGCCTCGATCTGCTTATCTATTTGTTGTTGGTTCATTGTTTTGTGTTTTTGATGATTTCGATAATCTCATCCCTAATAAAAAGCATATAAAAAATTATCGCTATGGTGCACAAGATTATTTCGTCTCCAATACTATCCTTCATTCTTATCGCAGTAAACATGAACACCAGATATAATGTGATATATATATTTTGTTTTCATCATTTACTTTTTTCAACTAATTGTATTGCTCTTTCGATTGCACGGAGGCGGGAGAGGTTGCCGTCGGTAGTTTTAGGCCACCAGAATATATTTGGGTCCTCTGGCCGCTGTTTTGCAAACTCCGGGAAATACGACAAAACACTTCCTTGCCAATCCCACGAACAAAAATGATTGTTTAGAAATTCTAACAGACTATCGCACACGCAAAGTGTAAAATAATCTCCGGAAGGATGAGTCCCCGAATAGATGCTGAGATAGGCAAAACTATAGGCTTGCAGTTTCTGCTTTTTTGTAAGCCGTTTCATTTTGAGAGGGTTTTAGTTTTATTGAGATAGTCCAAGACGGCGGTCTGCATGGCTTTAGCCATCCTCAACTGTTCCTGACTGGCAGTTAATAGCCGGTTGAAATCGCCAACGAGTTTATTATACCTTCTGGTTAACTTGTAATACCTTTCTGATTCGGCCTCTTGGTCCTCCTGGTAATATTTCATCAGTGCATCAGGATTTAAGATTACCCACGACCCGTTGCCCGTCTTGCTGGCTATTTCAACGCCATGACGATCCATTTGGCCGATAGTAATATCTCCGGCGCTCATTATGGCTATACTGTCATTCAGTGAACGTTGCGAAAAACAGGCGGATGAGAGCAGGAGGAAGGTGAGGGTTAAGAGTTTCATGGCTGGGTGGGTTTAGAATATGGGATCATAATTGTTTTCTTTGCATTCCAAGGCGTGAACAAATGGACTGTTATCTACATAACCAACCACTTCATTGCATTTCAGACATCTGAAATATTCCCAGTGTTCCGGATACTCGGCTCGGTTACCGGTTCCGTAAAAGCCTGCAAACCCACAATGAGGGCAGAATGGGTATGGTTTAATGTCCGACATTTCGTACATAGTCTTGGCCCGGCGCTCACCTATGGTAACTGAGGCTAGTAGTTTACGCAATTTGCCCCGCTGCATTCTTTTGCCGAAATAGCGATTTTTTAACTTTCGCGGCATCCTTCTTTGATCTTCCAATAGTCCGTATCTCATATCTCTGTTATTTCCTTGTTTTAAAATCCTAAAGTTGTTCCCCGGTAAGAGGGAGGGGTTTAGCCTAAAAATGCTAAATCTGGTTCTTTGTAATTCGGGCCTTTCAATACTTTGCCGTCATACCGCTTTACGGGCTTACCATCAGCGCCAATCTTGCTCATGTTGGATTTATGCACCTCGTCGAAAACGCGCTCTATTTGGCCCTGTAAGCCTTCGTGAATGATGGTTCCAAATACCGTATAGAGAATGTCGGCCAGTTCTTTTGCCCGCTTGTCAATGCTTTCGTTATAAAGAGCCGATTCTACCCATTCCTTAATTTCCTCGGTCATTATACGGGCACGAAGTCTATGCGTAGCCATCGTTTCGGGTTCGTCATCGTATGGATCTGGGTTGGTCAAAAATGGAACCTCGAATTTTGTATGCCATTCGATAAGTTGATCTAATTGCTTTATCATAATTGCGTAACGTTACATATTTTAAAAAGTAGCGGCTTACCCGCCAGCATCCGGTTTAATGTGATTCACCGGCAACATAGAAAGTATTGTGCTGATGCCGTTGACCGGATGATTGCTCTATAGTTAAAACTGATTTAGGAACAGAAAACCTATAGGTAGATCGCATTCATACCCAACACCAACACAATTATTTTACTCAAAGAACTTCTCTCCGGCTGTTAGGCAGGCTTGAATTTACTTGCATAGAAATCAGGAGCCATACCTTTCAGCCTTTTAGAATTGATATAATCAATTAATGACTGCTGGGTATATTCCGATGTTCTAGCCTGCCAGTTATCAACAGCCGCTTCGATTGTGTTCACGTTTCCTCTCGTCGGAAGCGTGTGCCATATTTCAAAAGGCTTCTGGCCTTCAACTATATCTATTGTTGTGCATTTCCACTTCATAATTGTTATTTTTCTCCCCCATCAGTAGCAGGGGTGGTTAAACGATTTTTTAGGTTTTCCATTACTTTGTACTTTTCTTTCGTGGCCATCTCTATTCTAATATCTAAATCCGCTTGGAATGCCTTATCTGCCGGTATTTCTATTATCAACATCCTATCTTTTGCCGGGAAGTATTCGTTATGAGAACACCACAACCACAAATCTGTCTTGAATGTCATCATTGCTTTTTGGCATTGGGTATAGAATTTTATGCTCTCTTTTTTTAAATCCTCCCATGTGCGAACCGTTTCCAAATAGTGCATGTGTATTTTCCCTGATGGGTTTTTCAGTTCGGCTCCGAATGATACAATCTTGTTTAATTCATCTTTCCATGCTACCGAATCTGGGCTGGTTCCTGAATCTTCTGTATACAATTCGAAAAGAGGATTTAAGTTACCATAATAAGTAAGCACATCCCTACCTAGCATTTTTTGCAGATAAGCAAAACTGATGTGCTCTTTTGCTATACCCATTTTCATCTGAAAAGACATACCCTGATCCTCTTCGTCATTGAACATTGTATAAGCCTGCCTAGCCACTTCGCGAATGTAGGTTACAGCTCCGTCGCCAAAAAATGGCCTTACTCCTGTCTTTTTATCCGCTGGCCCCATCACCGTTAATTGCCCTTCTTCAGATGCGCTAAATCGGCCCCATTTTTTTTCTAACCATGCCTGTCTTGGATCAACTTCAACCATTGTAGCTTATTTTAAATCAGCCAGAAAATCTTTAATGAAGGATATTTTTTTGATGTAGAGCCCGGATCTGAATTTGTATATCGGAGTAGCCTTTAGATAGTTTACTGTTTCGGCATATTTAACCGATTCCTTTCCTTCTTCTATTTCCTGTTGGCGCTTCAATTCAGCCAATTCATCGGCTTTATTTTTTTCCTCCAACGCTTTCTCAATCGCAGCCTGCTTTTCTTTTTCAATTCTTGCATTCTCCTTTTCCGCTTCTTTTTCCTTAAACGCAAAAATATGAACAGCGGTTGTTTTTATCATTTCATCCCACCTTTCGTCAGAATAATTTTGAACATCTAGTGTATGAATAAATACATCGAAATTGATAAAATAACTACTAGAAAAATCGAATTTCAATCCCAATTCGTAAAGCTGAGAAATTCTTTTACCCTGCTTTTCTTTTCTTTCCCTGTCAGCCTCTTCGGCCATTTTTATTGATGCTTCGTCTTTTTCATAATCTGCTTTTACTCTTCCAAGCAACTCGTCGTATTGCGCATGAGGTAACTTCCATAATTCGCTTACATCGTATTCCGGCAAATACCGACGATATTGAGACAATTCACTTACCCTTCTATTTTGGATATGTTCCTGATCTCTCATTTTTTCCTTGTCTCTCTTTTCCTGATCTTTACGGAGTTGTTCCTGTTGTTCACGGAATGCTATTTGCTGATCTTCAAAATCCTTTTTTTCTTTGGCTATCCGAGCATCATCATCAGCCTTCTTTTTTTCTTCCTCCTTACGAGCTACCTCATTCTTTTCAAACACTTCCTTATACCGTGGAAGTATTTTTGAATCGTAAATTTCTCCATCAGCCGCAGCGATTGTATCCAGAGAATAGGCGACATCTCCAAGTACATAATCAACGCCATTAAACTGAGCGCCCATTTCTGTAAGCTGCGCTGCCCTGACTTTTTTTCTTTCGGCAATCCGGTTTGTTTCTTCTCTGTCGAGCCTATCTATTTCGTCCTGAATTTCTTTTTTCTGAGCCTTCAATGGTTCTTCAATCTGCGAAACTCCTGATATAATCCATTGCGCTTTTACTTCAATGTCTGATGCAGCTTTCAGAAACGGAGCCTTAATTTGTTTGCGCTCTTTTTCAGTATTAACCCGGATTGTTCTTAGGTCAGCAATGGCATGTCTATTTTTTTCAATGCCCTCCTTATCCGAAATCCCATTAATTTTAATGCCGGAATACTTTTCTTTGAGTTCGTTCATCCGAGCCTCGTATGGATCAAACTTTTTTACTTCGTGTTCAATCGCTAATTGCAATGCTACCTCTACGGGAACTTCCGGGATTTCCTCGGCTTCGACTTCTAAAACATCTGCTTCTTTTTTTGCTTTTGCCATGTTGATTATTTTTTATGGGGTTTTGATTTTGCAATTTCATTTAGTTCTATGTGATATTGGAATCCAGCCTTTTTTACTAACGCTAATGCGTCTTCTTGTGAGTCAATATCATTTAATAATTTTCGTAGGTTATCTAATTCACTATCTACATGCATCGGCTTGCCTACCGATGGAATTTTACATCCTTGCCCAGTGATTCCGGAGTCTCCATACAACGAGATATTCGATACCTTGTGCCATTCTTCTGCAATGGCTTTCAGCGTAGTAAGAACAAGTTCCGGAGTTTCACCAGCATCTACGCCAGATTCAATGCCTACTTTATCCGTTAAGTACGGGCCAATACTAAATGTCTTTTGATACGACACTCTTTCTATTTTCATAATTGATTGTTATTTTCTCTTTTTGATATTTTACAGTATCCAGAAGAATCAAACGAAGATGATCTACTATTTCCTGTTTTTCGTCAGGGAATCTTTCTATGGTGATAAAATTATTAACCACGGACTGAGCTACCATCACCTGCTCAAGTGTTACCGACGACCATATCCAACCTTCAATTACTCGATACGATGTCAAAAACTCAATCGGCTTATCCATATTAGTTAATCTTGATTTTGATCGAAAAATCCCGGATCGTAAGAGTCTCCAAGTCTTTTAGCAAGCCGGATAAGTTGGATCAAAACAACGATAATAGCAATCGCAAATAAAATACAAAAACAGATTAAAATAAAAAGTAAGGTATTCATGCTTCGTAGATTTTACTTTCGTCAAATGGAAACTTTGTTTTCTCGATTCGCTTCGCCTCTTTTCTGTTTCTTCTTTTTACAAACACCGATTCAATATCAATATATAACTGGCACAAGATGTCGAGCATTGCTCCTGCGAATACTTTTAAAAACTCTCTCATTTGGAATGGATTTTAACTTTGTTGCGCCGGTTTGTAATTAAGCACCATTACCTCGATCATCTTCGATCTGTTATTCCTTTCGGTCACACAGTGGTTTTCAAGTACGGATTCCACGTCCTGCTTCATGGAAATAGTGAATCGAGATAAGCCTGTTTTTTTGACCGGTTTACTTTTTTGATCCTTTTTCATAAATGTGAAATTATCATACAAAGTAATACCATCCAAATTTATTTTTAAAAGAGGCAAAACAAGCCACTAAATCACGTACTTTTACGTAAACTATTCCTTTATGGGTTTCTTTTGTACTTGTCGTGAAGAATGGGCGCAAATCCTAAGATTCATGACGCGTATCGAAGAACTACTGGAGGGTAAAAAACGTCATTCGTACCAACTTATTTTAACAAAATTATTCAACAATTCAATCATTCAAATCATGGCACTCGAACTACAATCCAATCAGTCAGACACCGCTATCCTTGCGTTCAAGGATTTGGCAACCGGAGACATTGTTACAAATGCAGACTTCTCAGCAGTAACCGCCGTTTCAGATAATGAGGCCGTTGTTATTGGGTCTGTGGATGCGGATGGTATCACCCCCAGAGCTAAGGCCGTAGCCGAAGGAGCTGCGAATATCGTAGTCTCCGCTATTGTTAAATGGACAGATAATTTAGGCGCGGCTCGTGCCGAACCATTTCAATTCAAAACGCCCGTTACGATAACAGCCGTTGCTACTGCGGATGGATATGAACTGGTAGTTACCTGGGGTACTCCGTTCTTGTCTTAATCTTGCGCAGTTGTAATACATTACCCGGCTTCTGTAATGGGTTTGCCAAAATAAGTCCGAGCATAAATAAGGCAGTATTGCAATTATTGGCTCTCTTAACCGGGAGCCCTTTTTTATTTTACCCTATCGAGATACATTCCATCATAGCCGGTTGCCGTAAAGACATTCACGCCTATGTCATTAAAAAATGCTGTGTCTCCTGATAGTTTATAGATACACCCGATTTGAAGGGTTGCAATGTTGCCTGAGTTTATTCCAACATCATAAGGAAGCCTTCCTGTACTTTCCGGGCTACCCAGTATATAATCTGAAATGTGAGCATTCGTTCCGTGCGGTAATACAATATACCCAATCCAATTTATTCTGTCAATCGTTGGGCCTATCCGCTGGAATGGGATCAGAGTATCGAATACGGTGGGCATGGTTGTTCCCTGGTTGTACAAGTGGATATTATCGAAGGACGGCGTAGGGTACACAGAACCCCCGTACAGCCCGATGGTAAACGGTGGATTGTTTAGCGTCATATCCGAAAAGCGACCCGTCATGTAGCTTAAATTCAGCCTATGCGGGCTGGTGCCGTCATAGTATCTGAGACAGCCCCCGTAGAAATTAGCCTGGCCAGCAATCAGGTAATCCGCTGCCGGAAGTCCCGGTCCTGTTAAGAAATCTATCTGGCAGTTAATAAAGTTTGCACCGGCTCCGTTGCCTACGTTTCCGATCCTGAATAATGATTCGCTATAAATATCTTTGGCAGATAAAGGAAACCGGTCTGTATTCAGGTTAAAGAGTTCATTTACATTTCCCGCTATATTCATTCCTTCGATCATAACCGAACCGCCGCCGGTTCCGCGTCCGTAATGAACGCCATCCAAGATTGTATGCGTACTTGCCCAGCACTTCAGCCGGTCAATATGAATCTCTTTTGACTGATCCTGACCTATGGCAACAGCTACCCGGACGGCTTCAATATCATCGTCAATGATGTTTATCATTTCATCATTGAAGGTGTATGGTGTTGGTGTAAGACAGACGCCGACCATAAATTGTTTGATGGCGCATTGCCTTATCTCGACCCCAGACGTGCCTCCTGAAGATCCAGAAGCGTTGGCATAAGGGTCTATGACAATACCGGCATAAGGAGAATAGCGACTATCATTTACCGATCCGTCATTCCACTGCGCAAAAGTTGTTGTACCAATATTTTGATTTGTGATCGTGTAAGGGAAATTGTATTTCCCTACGATGGACAGGTTTTCAATAATGATACCCCGACCAAGTTGGATACCGATACCAAAGCCCGCTTTAAAATCGCAGTCTATTTGGGATAAGTACTGATCGGATGCCTCTTTTGCGGGGTATGCGCCTTTGATGTGTATGGTAAAGAAATGCCCGTTATTCTGAAGGATCAGCGGTCTGGTGATCCGGGAATGACCAACCGGAAAAATAACTTCTGAACAGGTTTTTGGATTTGCAATGCAAAATGCGCATGCAGTGGAATCGGCAATGATGTCATCTGTCACGCCGTCAACCTTCGCACCGAAACTCCGAATATCCACAGATCCGGTATTAGGAATCCGGACGGTATCCTGAATCGCAATGATCTTATGGATTGTATCTATCTTGACCGGTTCCGGAGGCACAACCACAACTGGCGGCGGCGTTACCGTGGTCGGCTTGGTACTGGAACAGGCAGCGACAAGGAGAAAAAGGAATAATGATTTATTCACGGTGCTGGCGTTATTCTTTCAATCCGCGTTTCGGTTATGATACCCTGACAGGATTCGGCTATATTTTTACAATACTCCAAAGCCTTCATGTAGTTCTCGGCCTCCAACTCAACGGCGTAGTATACCTTACTCTTCCAATCAGCCGAACCAGCGCAGACATATTTTATAAAAATACGTTGTGCATTTTGATCTACTTTCATCTGGCGTGATGTCTCCTTTTATTTTTATTCTCCTTTCTATAAAACACAAACAAGCCAATCAAAATAATAATAAACACCGCAGTCATAAAGTAGCATATTGGATTTATTATATTCATGGTTAAATATTTTACATATCCATTAGTGAGAAGTGCATGGGATCTGGTCTGTGAATAAAATTTCCTCCAAAGAAAGCTCCAGCCGAAGTCATGCAATTGATAAAATCTTGCGTCCATGGACCCATGCGCATTTGTTGAGTAATCTTTTCAACGGGAACGCCTTCGATCATGTGGCCTGTTACCCTATTTAAATCAATGGCTGCGTTCCATGCGTGCATAGACCAAACATTTGCGCCGCGAATAGGCCTCCTGCAATCAACGCCATCATAGGATTTTATTTCGGTTTGCAATCCTTTTACTTCCACAGCCTTGAATCCATTAAAAAGGATAACCTTAAAATCCTTATTAATAAATATTTCTTTTTCCAAAAACCACGGGAAGTCCTGCTGAACCTGCCACATGATACACCACCGGGCATCGTATGCCGAACTTGGTTCCCCGTATTTTTCAACCATTGTTTGTTGCGCTGTCATGATAATGATGTTTGCTGCCCCGGAAAACGAAGCATTAATAAATCACTGAAATATTTGCTTGTGGCAAATTCATAGCTCATCCAGAACATTCCTTTGTAATATCCGTCTTGTTGGCCCCAATCAGTACCCCAGCTATTGCGAAAATGAAAAGCTCCTGTTCCATCAGGAGTAGCTTTTGCATCATCATAACCAAAACACGCAACCCCGTGACCGCCTACAATACTGGTTATGCTTGCCAGACTAAGAATTGGAAAATCAGAAAAAGCCTGTTTCTCAAATATTGCAGGAACCTGAAAGCCGCCTCCAAATGGAAATCCGTGAGCTAAACAAAGTTTCATGTTATCTAATACGGAATTATCAATTGGTGCGTAGTCTTTTGGCTGTATAGCCTTTGCATCATCAAAGCATTTTTGCGGAGGTTTTGCTAAAACTATTGACTGGTTATCAGTAAACGGATATTCTGATTCCGGAATGATTCCATTAAAACGCGCTACGTGGAAAGCGTCGTGGCAATAAATACCGGAATCGCGATCCGCCGTTCCTTCAATATCCCGCGCACACCAATAAGGAAACAAGCGGCTGGGCGTCCACGTTGGTCCACCGGATCTTTTCTGTCCATATTCAGCAAGTGCTGCAAACATATTAAGAACGCATGAGCTAGTTTGTAACTGATCGTAACATGGGCTTATCCATGCTGGCTTATGCAGATCCACCAAAGCGGGTAGAACTGGTTTAGGTTTAAGCATATCACCAAACCTCATTGCTGTACTTGGTGCGCTCCCCGGTCCTTTGATGTGACCGTATGCTCCTGGTCTGATTGGCATAAAATATTAATTAAATTTTATAATAGCCCCCGTTGCAAGAACCCATACCCCCATTGTAATGTTGTAGCCTGGACCAATATTGACTAATCCATTTGTTCCGGGTATGCCAAAAACAAGTGCTGCTGTGCCTGATATTTTAGTACCATTTGTGCCCAAAAATCCAATACCCGAAAGTGACCATTTAGTAACCCACGATTGACTTGCCACATCCCACCGATTTCTTTGGAACCCAAGCCCAGCACCTCCTGCCAAGGAAGTGCCATCTGAAAATGTAGCTGAAATATTCAAAACAGGTCTAATACTGCTTTTAACGGAATCCGTTGCAAGCCCAAAACGACCTTCGGCTAAATGACCGGGCTTTGGGATTGGTTTGAAAAACTGCGCACTGACTGACATAGATAAAAATAAAACTGAGGCGAGAAGAACTAATCTGAATTTCATATACTTTATTTTTTATGATTGAGAAAAATTGTGTTGTGTTGCGCAATTAATACCTGAATTATAAAGTCTTGATTTGTCCATAACCGAGATGGCAAAATTTGTTGCAGAGATACCCAAGTTGTCAATAACAATAGTCTGCCTTACCCATTTTGCAGTATTGAAAAATATTGCGTTTTGTGCATTCATTATTGATTCGAATGTAGCCCGTCCATAAGAAAGAAGTCCGTCAATGACAATCGGCGGTTGTTTATTTTGTACATCATGGAGGAATAGACCAAGCGTTTCCTCTTCTGGATAACCATCAAAAAGAGATATTGGATAATTAAGTTGAAGTCCACCATCCTGGAAGCCCTGTGTAGGATTGAATCCTTTAGTAAAAACAAATCGGTCGAAGATGATCGGTATCGACATAGATGCCCGACAGGCTTCGGAAACAATTACATCTGGTGTGCTTTGGTAGTTGCATACAACAATATCTCCTTCATTGACATAATTGGTTACAATTGATAAATCAGGTAATCCTTCTTCATGTAAGTCTCTAAATGTTGCCAGCGGCCTTGTTTTGGCAGCGATCAAGTTTTCAATCCAGTGCTGGAAGAAATCCCCGCTATGGAGGCCGTGGCGTTCCGAAAGTATCTCACCAGTTTCTTTAAATATATTAGTACTGTCAAGGAATGACATAAAATCTAGCGCCAGCATGATCTGGTAAAGTTGGTCAGGGGTATAGCCAACTGTAAAGAGTGCTCCCATGAAAGCTCCTGCTGACGTACCGGCAACACGTTCAACAGAACTAAGCATTCCCTTGCCATTCAGAACCGTTAAGGCTCCAATATCAGCGGCACAAAGAACGCCGCCTCCCCTGAATGGTAGGTTTTTTATCATGGTTTTTTACTTGTGATTGCTTGTGGTTTTGTCGGATCTGCTACTACATTCAAATCTGGTTTGGGCGGTTCCTGTATTGCCATTTTGCCTGTTGCCACTCCAGCCACAACAACCGGCGCAATAGTTCCGGCGACCACCTGTGCAGTCTTTGCTTTAGCTGCAAAACTTTGCAGTAGTGGTGCAAGCGCTGTTACAATTCCAAGGATAGCGTTTAGCATATCCCCGGTGATTCTTCCAGCCGAAACCAGTAAGCCTCCTATGCCTTGCAGGAATGAACGGAGAAATGATTCCATACCTTCAACCGGTGTATCCTTTGTAACCATTCCCCATACGAACATTCCAGCCGAAACAACGGATGCGGCAATGATTTGCCATGTACTTGAATCAATGGCATTACCGAACAGATTATGCCCGATAACAAATGTCCCGGCGAAGATCAGCACCGCCCGGATGGTTGAAAAGATATTCTCTTTTGAAAGTTGCGTAGTCATACACTATTTTTTAAGTTGAAAATACGGAAGTTTTGCGTTTATGATATTTATATCGTTTGAGTTCTGGTTCAGCTTATCGTTTAGTTTTTCCATCTGCGCATCTCGGCCTTGGGCTTTTATAGCGGCATTAGCCTGATATTGAGATTGGATTTTTTCAACTGCCGTTATCCTGTCATTCATTTCGGTCATGCTGATCTGATTTTTTACATACAAACCAATAGCTCCGCTTAAAACAACAATTACCGAAATGATA